>ERZ772881.597-NODE-597-length-39156-cov-6.526048_pt1 | contig 39156 bp, 34 predicted proteins | sample MGYA00580581_ERZ772881 | MGnify/ENA primary metagenome ERZ772881 (study PRJEB29015, sample SAMEA2737668) | human gut metagenome | biome: human gut; feature: human-associated habitat; material: faeces | place: China | collected 2012 ...
TTACACCTAATTGGGGATAAAACAGCTGATGGCAGGCGGCGGGGTGGCGCTGATTGGCACCACCCTTGTTCCGCTGCTGTCCGGTCTGTTCGGGTGAACAAAGCACCATCTTTCACCCGCTTCCGGAGGATAACGGAAGCGGGTTCCGCAGGAGGGATGTCCTTTGAATTTCATCTGGGATAAAATTACGGAATGGCTGAAAGGACTGCTGGTCAGCGGCATCATCAGCAACCTGTCCGGACTGTTTGATGCCATCAACACCCGCGTGGGCGAGGCGGCGGCGGTCGTCGGCACAACGCCGCAAGCATGGCACGGCGGCATCTTCCAGATGATTCGCAGCCTGTCGGAAAACGTCGTTGTGCCGATTGCAGGCATTATTCTGACCTTCATCATGTGCTTGGAACTGATTCAGATGCTTATTGACCGCAACAGCCTGCATGACTTTGACACCTTCCTTTTCTTCAAGTGGATTTTCAAAACCTTCGCCGCGGTGCTGATTGTTACCAACACATGGAATATCGTGATGGCGGTTTTCGATGTTGCGCAGAATGTCGTCAGTCAGGCATCGGGCATCATCATCGGCGATACCGCGCTGGATGCTGCCGCGCTGCTTGGAGACATGGAGCAGGCGCTGATGGCAATGGAAATCGGCCCGCTGTTCGGGCTGTGGTTTCAGTCCTCGCTGATGGGCATCTTGGCGTGGGTGCTGAGCATCTGCATCTTCATCGTCATATATGGGCGTATGATTGAGATTTATATGGTCACATCCATTGCGCCGATTCCGATGGCGACGATGGTAAATCGGGAATGGGGGCAGATGGGCAGCAACTATCTGCGGTCGCTCTTTGCGCTGGGTTTTCAGGCATTCCTCATCATGGTCTGCGTCGCGATTTATGCGGTACTCGTGCAGGGCATCAGCGCCGGCGGCGACATCGGCACCGCCTTGTGGACGTGCATCGGCTACACGGTGCTGCTGTGCTTCACGCTCTTCAAAACCAGCAGCGTCGCGAAGTCCGTGTTTAATGCCCGCTGACCTCTCATCCCAAAACAGTAGCAGAGGTTTCTGGGAACAGCTTATCCACATGGCATCCACAAGCAATCCACAAGAAATCCACAGGCACTGCAAAGACTGTGGAAAACAGCGGCGCAGGAAACAAAACCTATGCGCTGCAGGAAGGAGCAATAGGCAATGGCATATGTCTCGATTCCCAAGGACTTGTCGCGCGTCAAGTCCAAGTTTCTTTTCAACCTGACGAAGCGTCAGGTCGTCTGTTTCGGGCTGGGGGCGCTGATAGGCGTTCCCGCCTTCTTTCTGGCGAAGGATGCGCTGGGTGTCAGCCCTTCGGTGCTGCTCATGATGCTGCTTATGCTGCCGTTTTTTTTGCTGGCGATGTTTGAACGGCATGGGCAGCCGCTGGAAGTGCTGATTCGGCATTTCATTCAGGCGCGATTCGTGCGTCCGCGCATCCGCGTCTGGCAGAACGACAATTTCTATCAAACGATTGAGCGGAGTATCCGCAATCAGCAGGAGGTGCAGAAGATTCTTCGTGGCAAACAAAGAAAAAATCAAGCTGACAAGGGCTGAGAAACGGCAGCTGCAGGCACTCATGCGCAGCCGTCAGCAGCGGAAGAAACCGCCGCATTCCGTACAGGAGACGATTCCGTATGAACGCATGTGGCCGGATGGCATCTGCCGCGTCAGCCCAAGTTACTACACGAAGACTGTGCAGTTCTGGGACATCAACTATCAGCTGGCGCAGAACGAAGATAAAAGCGCCATCTTCGAGGGCTGGTGCGACTTCCTGAACGCCTTTGACAGCAGCGTGCATTTGCAGCTCTCGTTTCTGAACCTGACAGCGAATGCGGATGCCGTTGAGCAGCGCATTCTGCTTCCCGACAAGGCGGACGGCTTCGACGCCATCCGCCGCGAATACACGGAAATGCTGCAAAACCAGCTTGCCAAGGGCAGCAACGGGCTGAGCAAACGAAAGTACCTGACTTTCGGCGTGGAATCGGAAAACTACCGGACGGCAAAGCCGCGTCTGGAACGCATTGAGACGGATTTGCTCAATCACTTCAAGCGCCTTGGGGCGGCAGCCGCTCCGATGGATGGCAGAGAGCGCTTGAAGCTGATGTACGATATGTTCCATCTGGATGCGCAGACACCGTTCCTGTTTGACTGGAAATGGCTTGCGCCCACCGGACTGCGCACGAAGGACTTTATCGTTCCCTCTTCCTTCAAATTCGGGGAGCGGCAGCGTTTCGGCATGGGCAGCAAAGTGAGCGCGGTCAGCTTCTTCTCCATTCTTGCGTCCGAACTCAATGACCGCTGTCTGGCGGAGTTTCTCGCGATGGATTCCTCCCTTGTGGTGAGCTTTCACTTGCAGGCGATTGACCAGACCGCAGCCATCAAGGACATTAAGCATAAGCTCACGGCGCTGGATCAAATGAAGATTGATGAGCAGAAAAAAGCCGTCCGCGCCGGATATGACATGGAAATTCTGCCGTCTGATTTGGCTGCTTACGGCGGCGAAGCAAAAAAGCTGCTGGAAGAATTGCAGAACCGCAACGAGCGCTTCTTCTTGGCGACACTGCTGGTGATGAACACGGCGGACAACCACCATCAGCTGGATTTGAACGTGAAGCAGGCGCAGAGCATTGCCTTGCAGCACAACTGTCAGCTGATTCCGCTGGACTACCAGCAGGAGGATGGCATGGTGTCCTGCCTGCCGCTGGGCGAGAACCAAATCCAGATTCAGCGCGGACTTACCACTTCGGCGGCGGCGGTCTTTATGCCGTTCACGACGCAGGAACTGTGTCAAAACGGTGCAGAAGCGCTGTACTACGGCTTAAATGCACTGTCCAACAACATGATTATGGTGGATAGGAAGCAGCTGAAAAATCCCAACGGGCTGATTCTGGGTACACCCGGTTCAGGCAAATCCTTCTCCGCCAAGCGCGAAATGAGCAATGTCATGCTGGTCACGGACGATGATGTCATCATCTGCGACCCCGAAGGTGAATATGCACCGCTTGTTGCGCAGTTCGGCGGTCAGGTCATTCAAATTTCGCCGACCAGCAGCAATTACATCAATCCGATGGAAATCAACCTGAATTACAGCGACGATGACAACCCGCTGTCGCTGAAATCGGATTTCATTCTGTCCTTGTGCGAGCTGATTGTCGGCGGGCGGGACGGTTTGCAGCCCATTGAGAAAACGGTGATTGATCGTGCTGTCCACATTGTGTATCAGCCGTACCTGAATGACCCGCAGCCGGAAAACGTGCCGATTCTGGAAGATTTGTACAACGCGCTTCGTCAGCAGACGGAGAAGGAAGCGCAGACGCTGGCAACGGCGCTTGAAATCTATGTGACGGGCTCGCTGAATGTGTTCAACCACCGCACGAATGTGGATGTCAACAGCCGCATGGTCTGCTATGACATCAAAGAACTGGGGAAGCAGCTGAAAAAGCTCGGTATGCTGATTGTGCAGGATCAGGTCTGGGGGCGCGTGACGGCAAACCGCAGCGAAGGCAAGTCCACCCGGTATTACATGGATGAGTTTCACCTGCTGCTTCGCGAGGAGCAGACCGCTGCTTATTCTGTTGAAATCTGGAAGCGATTCCGCAAGTGGGGCGGTATCCCGACGGGCATTACGCAGAACGTCAAGGATTTGCTGGCCAGTCAGGAAGTCGAGAACATTCTGGAAAACTCCGACTTCATCTGCATGTTGAATCAGGCATCCGGCGACCGGGAGATTCTGGCGAAGAAGTTAGGCATTTCGCCGTATCAGCTTTCCTACGTCACGCAGAGCGGCGAGGGCGAAGGGCTGCTGTTTTACGGCAATGTGATTCTTCCATTTCAGGATCATTTCCCGAAGAACACCATGCTGTACAAGGTGATGACCACCAAACTGTCGGACAAGGCAGTGCAGAATGAACATTAAATACAGGAGGTGCATTCCATGACATATGGTTTGGTGCTGGGCAGCTGCATTTTCTGCACCGTACTGACGCTGGCGGTGTACGCACTGCTGCGCGCGGCAGCGGAAGCAGACCGCGGGAGCGAGGAAGCGTATCAGCGGATGCAGCATAAGGAAGGGCGGCGCTGATGGAAAAGAGGCGCAATCGCGGCGCATCCCGCTTGCAGTTCAGCAAGGAGGAACAGATGCAGGCAGTACGCGCCGGTCAGCCTGAAAGAAGCCATTCGCCGCTGCTTCACCAAGGTATTCATGCAGCCCATGTCCAGCTCCATCATCAGGCGGCAGAAGCCAATGAAGATGAGAACAGCGCTGTGCAAGCCGCGCTGACAGCAGACGACATGCAGGAAGAAGCGTTCCGGGCGGCGGCGCACGCGGGGAAAGCCCCCAAGCGGCACAATGCCCGCTGGCAGCAGAAACGCGCCATCCGGCAGGAGTATGCAGCCGCAAAATCTTCCCGCAGGCCAGCCAATCGCACTGCCCCCGCACCGAAAGCAGCAGCAAATGCAGTTCCCAAAGCCGAAAACATCAAGAAAAGGCTGCGCCAGACGTTTGCCCGCCATCCGACGGCTTGGGCGGTGCTTGCGCTGGCGGCGCTGCTCCTTGCGGTGATGAGCAGCCTGCAATCCTGTACGCCGCTGGCGCAGTCGGTGCTGGAATCCATCGTGATTGGCACTTATCCGGCGGAGGAAGCAGACGTAAAAGCGGCGGAAAGCGCGTATGCCGGCATGGAAAGGCAGCTCAAAGAGGAAATGAGCAATTACGCCCGCCATCATCCGGAATATGATGAAGTGAAGGTGGATGCAGACGAAATTTGGCACGACCCCTATGTGCTGATGGCCATCATCTCCGCCTGCTTCGATGGACAGGACTGGACGCTGGAAACCGCTATGCCGGTGCTGGACAAATACTTCAAGCTCCAGTACATCGTGACAGAATCCGTAACGAGAGAAACACGATACCGCACGGAGACCGAGCAGCGGTACAACCCGGAAACAGAACGCTTGGAGATTGTGACGGTTCGCGTGCCGTATGCTTATACAGTCTGTCATGTGCGGCTGGAAAACAAAAATCTGTCGCACCTGCCCGTTGTCAGCATGAGCCATCACACGATGGGCATGTACGCGCTGTACATGGCAACGCACGGCAACATGGAGGGCATTTTCCACGGCAATCCCTACGCTGCCCCGCTCAAAGACCCCACATTGTACGACATTCCCGACGAGACACTCGCAAGCAGCCCGACTTTCGCCGCACTCATGGCGGAGGCGGAAAAATATATCGGCTATCCATATGTCTGGGGCGGCGCGTCACCCGAAACCAGCTTCGACTGTTCGGGCTTCGTCAGCTATGTATTCACCAATTCCGGCGTATACAATACGGGCAGACTGGGCGCAAAAGGACTGCGGAGCTTGTGCCGGAATATCCCGGTGGCGCAGGCAGAACCGGGCGACGTGGTGTTCTTTGAAGGCACGATGGGCGACGGCGTAGATGGCATTACGCACTGCGGCATTTATGTCGGCAATGGCATGATGATTCACAGCGGAAGTCCCATTGGCTACGCGAATTTGAACGATGCTTACTGGAAAAGTCACTTTCATTCGTTTGGGCGGATGCCCGGTCTGTAATTTTCGGGGAGTCCAGCGCATGGACTCCCTTTTTCCTACCCAATTTTGATCCACATTTGAAAGGAGAACAATATGCAGAGAAACATGAACCGTTCGATTCCCGCAGGGGAAGCAATGGATATTGCCAAGCAGGTGCTGCTTGCGATGCTGATGCTGATGCTGCTGTCCGTGCTGATTCCGGCGCGGGCAGAAGAATCGGTATCCCCGATGATTGTCAGTGAGACGGCGGACAGCACCGAATATCCTGCGCTGGAAGCAGAGGCAGATATTCCCGTCATCACCTCGGAGGGCAAAAGCAATGTGAAAATCGCTGGAGTCAAGTCGAAAAACAAGCTGGTGCGCTACACCATTCCGGAAACGCTGCTCCGGGCGGACGAAAACTTTCTGGCGCTGATGGTGGAAGCGGAAAAGTACATCGGCTATCCGTATGTATACGGCGGCAGCAAGCCGTCCACCGGGTTTGACTGCTCCGGCTTCGTGTGCTGGGTATTCCGCCAGTCGGGGGTCTATGATACCGGTCGTCTGGGTGCAAAAGGGCTGTATTCGCTCTGCACGGATGTCAGTCGAGACGAGGCGCGCCCCGGCGACTTGGTATTCTTCACGAAAACGATGGGCGCAGACGTGAAGGGCATCACCCATGTGGGCATTTATGTCGGCAATGACATGATGCTTCACGCGGGCGACCCGGTTGGCTTTGCAGATTTGCAGAGCGACAAATGGGCGAAGAAAATCTATGCCTTTGGCAGACTGCCCGTCCAGCAGGGAGCGCAGGCGGATGAGTGAACCCAAGAAACGCTACCCTGCAGACCGCATCAAGCTCCATGCATTGCTGGAACGGAAAGAAAACGAGCTGTGCCGATTAACCGAAGAGGTCAATCAGCTGCGTGCGCGCGTGAAAGAAGCAGACCGCACCGCCATCAATGCCACCTGCGAGCTGTATGCGCTGACGCCGGAAATGCTCTCGACCTTCCTCAGCACGAAATTCGGCACGCAGGACAATGCCACTGAAATCCCCGCTGCCTCCCAATTGCCCGAAGGAGAAAATGAATGAAGCGAAAATGGAAACAATGGACAGCCTTCCTCTGCCTGCTGATGCTGCTGGCGGCGAGCCTGCATCTTGCGCGGGCGGAAAGCGCGCTGACGCAGGAAGAATGCGCTCCGTACCGCATTGTGCTGACAGCCCCCGGCGGCTGGAACCGCAGCAACAGCGCTGTCATCACGGTGAACGTGAAGGATGAGCAGAATCTCGGCTGGTACCAAATGGCGTATCGGATGAACGACGGCGACTGGACGGACTGCGAGCAGCTGTTTGACAAGAGCAAGGCGGAAATCGCGGTGCATGAGAACGGCATGTTTACCTTTCGCATCACCGACCCACACGGGCATACGTTTGAAGAAAGCACCCGCGTCGCTGTCATTGACCGAAGCGCACCGACTGTGCAGGCAAGCATCACCGGGACGACCTTGCAGGTAGAAGTGCAGGACGACCTCTCCGGCGTGGCAGGTGTGCAGGTCAACAGCATGCTTTTCACCGAGCAGCAGGCAGGGAGCATCATCCGGATTGCGCTGGATGATACGCTGGCGCGGTACGACACGCTGTCCATCCGCGCTTTCGACTATGCCGGAAACTTCTCCGAGCCTGTGCTGCTCAATAATCCCTGCTACGAAGATAACTCGCGGGTGACGGCTGCACCGACCAATTCGCCGAAACCGACAAAGCAGCCTAACGAGACAAAGCAGCCCAATTCTACGGCGGAAATCACCGTCCCGCCGACGGCAACGAAGCGTCCGAACGGGCTGGGCGGCTCGCTGATTTACGTCAACGAAGAAACTGCGCCGACAGCAGCGCCGACGCAAGTGCCGTCCCCGACACCAGTCATCCAGTACGTTCCTATCGGGCCGGGAATGCCCTACAAGGCGGACGGCAATGCCCATACGCTGGATGTGTTGTACAGCGCTGCGACCAACAAACAGTTTATCACCCTGCAAAGCAAGAACGGCAGCACCTTCTACCTCGTTATCGACTACGACAAGCCCATTGACGAAGCGGCGGAAATGTACGAGACATACTTCCTCAATCTGGTGGATGAGCGGGATTTGCTGGCGCTGCTGTCCGACGAAGAGAAGGAAGAACTGCCGACCCCGTCGCCCGAAATCATCTATGTAACGCCTGTTCCCACGACCGTACCAATGCCAACGGCTGCGCCGGAAAAGGGAGGCAGCTCCGACCGAATGACGGCAGTGCTTGCGCTGGGCGCTATCCTGCTGCTGGGCGGCGCGGGTGCTTTTGTGCTGGTGAAGTACCGCAGAAACAGCGCGCGTCATCGGGCAGACAACGATTTTATGCTGGATGACGACGATGAAAGTGCCGAATAAGGAGGAGCCGCATGGAGTTGTATATCGCAGAAAAGCCCAGCGTGGGGCGCACCATTGCCAGCGTCATCGGCGCAAACGAGCGAAGAGACGGCTATTGGGAGGGAAACGGCAGGCTGGTCAGCTGGTGCATCGGACATCTGGTAGCGCTGGCGATGCCGGAAGCGTACCGCAGCGATTATCAGCGCTGGCGTTACAGCGATTTGCCCATTCTGCCCGAAAAGTGGCAGTACACCGTCGTTGCGGAGACGAAAAAGCAGTTTGAGCTTCTCCGCCGCCTGATGAATGACAGCCGCGTGACGAGCCTTGTCTGCGCGACCGATGCAGGACGCGAAGGTGAGCTGATTTTCCGGCTGGTCTATGCAATGGCAGACTGCCGAAAAGAGGTGCGCCGCCTCTGGATTTCCTCAACAGAAGAAAGTGCGATTCGCCAAGCCATTTGCCGGATGAAGCCCATGTGCGACTATGACAATCTTTATCGTGCGGCGCTGTGCCGCGCACAGGCGGATTGGCTGATTGGCATCAACGCCACGCGCCTGTATTCGCTGCTGTACGGGCGCCCGCTTCCGACGGGGCGCGTCATGAGCCCGGCGCTGGCGATGCTGGTGCAGCGGGAAGCGGCGATTGCTGACTTTCACCCCACGCCATTCTTTGCCGTGAAGCTGGAAACTGACCCGCTTGCCGCAAAGTCGGAACGCATGGATAGCCTGACCGAAGCGCGCACTCTGCTGGAATGCTGCAATCGCGCGCCGTATGCAGTGGTGCAGAAGATTGCACGCAGGCAGCGCAGCGAAAATCCGCCGCTGCTGTATGATTTGACCACGCTTCAGCAGGAGGCCAACCGGCTGTTTGGCTTCACTGCCCAGCAGACGCTGGATTACGCCCAGAGTCTGTACGAGAAGCAGCTGCTGACCTACCCGCGCACGGACAGCCGGTATCTGACGCAGGACATGCAGGAGAAACTGCCGGAACTGGCTGCCCGCGTGTGCCACGCGCTGCCGTTCGCATCCGCCTTGGAACTGCACCTGCATCCCGAACGGGTTGTGGATGACAGCAAAGTCAGCGACCACCCCGCCATCATCCCAACCGCCGCAATGCCCGCTCAGGCGCAGCGCATCAATGCCCTGACGACGGGCGAACGCGACTTGCTCCATCTCGTCTGCACCCGACTGCTGTGCGCGCTGGAAGAACCTTTCGTGTATGAAGAAACAGCCGTCATGCTGGTGTGCGGTGCGCATGAATTTGGGGCAAAGGGCAGGCGGATTACCCGGATGGGCTGGAAGCGCATTTGGTACACCTTCCGCGGAAGCCTTGGCGGACGGATGAACGAAGAGGAGAAGATGCAGGAAAACGTCATCTCGGCTGACCTTGCAGAAGGCATGAAACTGCCGGTTCTCCGCGCATCCATTGAGGAAGGCAAGACCACCCCGCTGCCGCATCATACCGAAGGCACGCTGCTGCACGCAATGGAAACCGCCGGTGCAGCGGACATCCCCGAAAATGCGGAGCGGAAAGGCATCGGCACACCTGCCACCCGTGCTGCCATTTTGGAGAAGCTGATTGAAACGAAGCTGATTGAGCGCATCGGGGAAAAGCGGAAGAAGGTGCTTGTGCCGACAGCCAAGGGGAAAGCCCTTGCCGCGGTTCTGCCGGAAAGTCTGCGTTCACCCCTGCTGACATCTGCATGGGAGCAGCGCTTGCAGCAAATTGAACAGGGTGCGGAGAAGCCCGAAGATTTCATGCGGGATATTCAGGCGTTCGCAAAAGAGCTGACGGTGAATCCGCAGCGCGCTGAACATGCGGAGACGCTGTTTCCGCCGCTCCGGGAGAAAATCGGCAGCTGCCCCAAATGCGGCGCGGCAGTCACGGAGCATCCCCAGGGGTATCTCTGCGAAAACCGTATCTGCGGATTCGCACTCTGGAAAAAGGGCGGTATCCTTGCCCATGCGGAAATACCCCTGACTGCTGCCGAAGCAAAGACGCTGCTGACAAAGGGGACTGTCCGCAAAACCGGCTTGCACTCCATCCGGACTAACGCCCGCTATGATGCTGTGCTGCATCTTGATTTCGACAAGGATGGCAGGGCAATCCTGCGCCCGCGCTTTGACTGATGAAAGGATGATAAAAATGAAGAAACTCATGGCGCTCCTGCTCGCGCTGCTGATCTGCTTTGCCGCTGCCTTGGCGGATACTGGAAGTAGACCGGAAATTCCGCAGGGAACGCTGAATGCTGAGGTAATGTCGTTTACGCCGGGGCAAACCTATGCGGTGTATTCCGCGCCGGACAGCAGAAGCATCCGCGGTGCGAAGGGACGCGCGCGGGTCAGCACCAACGGCTGGATTCAGGTGTTCGGTGCGGAAGGTGACTGGCTGCTGGTGCAGTATGCCATCACCCCGGAGCACTGCCGCATCGGGTATATTGACAAGAATGCACTGCCTCAAGATGCTGCTGTTCCCGCGCTGGCGCTGGAAGCCGTGCCCGCCATCGTCAGCTATGACGTTTCCGTAACGGATGACCCGCTGATGAGCCAGACGCCGCTGACCCGCCTGACGGAAAACACCAGCGTGACGGCGCTTGCGAGCATGGGCGACTGGACGTACATCGAAGCGGGTACGGGCAAGAGCCGCTTCCGCGGGTTCGTCCCCACCGAGTGTCTGCTGGGGACAGTCACCGATACCCGCGAGGCGAACCGCGCCATCCTCGGCAGCTGGAAGCTGTACGCGGGCAGCTCCGTGGATGCGGAACAGATGACCTTCCTTGCGGATGGCAGCATGACGGGCTGTGCGTTACTGGCAGACGGGACGCGCGCTGATTTCTGCGGCACATGGGAGATCCACGAATACGATACCCGCCGCGAACGCTACTGGAACGATTCGGAGTTTGAACTGACGCTTTCGCGCGGCAGCGCTGCGGAACAGTATGGGCTGCGGATTTGCCGCCGGATGACAGCGGATGGCGGATATAAGTACGCACTGATTCTCTCCGACGGCACAAAGGAAAGCAGCATGGTACTGGAATAAAGGAGGCGTGATTTCTCCCAAACGACAGCCGCCCTCCCGATTTTTCCGGAAGGGCGGCTGGGGTCAGTTCCATTCAGGCTGCGTCAAAAAGTCGCGGATGTTTCGGTGCTTGATGCCGTCGCGGCTCATGTCAAGCTCGTCCATCGACACCACATATTTGGGGAAGTTGTCCGGCACGGAAGCGTAAACGCCAAATTCCCGCTGAATCGTCTCGTCGGAAGCCAGCAGATAGCATACCTGCACATAGAGTTTTTCGTGCTGCTTCTGCCCGACAAAATCAATCTCCTGGCTGCCGATTTTGCCGACAGTGACGGTGTAGCCGCGGCGCAGCAGCTCCATGTAGACGATGTTTTCAAGAATGAGGTTGATGTCCTTCATGTTCCCGCCGAACACCGCTTCCCGCAAGCCGTGGTCTGCCATATAGTATTTCTCGTTCGTCGCGAGAATCTGTTTGCCCTGCAAATCCTCCCGATTGACCTGATAAAACAGGTACGCTTCGGTGCAGTACTTGATGTAATTCAGCACCGTTTCGGGCGCAACCGTGCGGTGTTCGCTTTTCAGAAACTTCGCAATGGATGTGGATGCGAACGTTGTGCCGATATTGCCGATGACATACGCCACAATGCGGGCGAGCAAATCCACATCGCGGATTTTGTTGCGCCTGACCACATCGTTGAGGACGACCGAATTGTAGATGTCATGCAGATACTGCCTGCATGGTTCGGGCGCATAGCGGAGATTGGCAAGGTAGGGCATCCCGCCCAGCGTCAGGTACTGCTGAAAAGCTGCCGCGTCGGATGCAACGGGTTCAACTGTTCGGTAGAGTTCGAGAAATTCAGCAAAAGAGAAGGGGTAAATGGTAAATTCCACATAGCGCCCGCCCAGCACGGTCGCCAGTTCGCCGGACAGCAGCTTGGCGTTGGAGCCGGTGATGTAAATGTCGCAGTCCAGCTCAATGCGGAAGGAGTTAATGGCTTTTTCCCACTGCGCAACTTCCTGAATCTCATCAAAAAACAGATAGACTTTGCCCGTGATGGCAGCTGCCCGTTTCAGCACCTCTTCGTGCAGCGCCTGTGCCGTGCAGAGGTGCGCATTGCTCATGACCTCGAAGTTAAACGAAAACATCTGCGCATCCTGAACGCCCGACGCTTTCAGCTCGTCCTGGATGAGATTCAGCATGACGGACTTGCCGCAGCGCCGGATGCCGGTCATCACTTTCACCAAATCTGTCCCGATAAACGGGCGGATACGCTTCATGTACATTTCCCGCTGAATCATGCGGCACAGCCTCCCTTCGATGATACACATAGTATGGCACAGATACGAAGAAAAATCAAGCAGTAGCAAAAGACTTTTTCAGCTATAACTGAAAAACTTCATCTTTGACGCTGAAAATTCACTTACAGATTATCCACCTGTACATTTCCTGCGCCGAAGCACTCACCCACAAAAATCAATAAGAACGAAATGGAGCGATAAAAACAATGATGTACCTAAATCAGCTGATGCGTTCCCAGCGCCTGACCAAGGCGGAACTTTCCCGGAAGAGCGGCATCCCGGACACCACCCTGCGCGATTTGCTCAGCGGCAGCGTGCGGCTGGAGAACTGCAAGGCGGGCACGATTCTCCGCCTTGCGCGCGCCTTCCATGTTTCCGTTGAGGAACTCCTGATGCACGGCGGCGAACACCCTGCGGATTATCCGGAGCATCGTGCGCAGTCCGTGCCGGAGGACGAGCAGACGGCGCTCTGCGCGCTGCTTCATGCCCTCTCGCAGCTGCTGCCCGATTCCTGATGACCGCGCAGATGGTGGACTGCATCGGACTGCTTGCCCAGCAGGAATGCCCGCGCTGCCGGCAGGGATTCTGCACGGAAACGGACGAGCGCTGCCGCCTGATAGAGCAGGACGAACGCAGCTTCCAAGCCGGAAGCCTCGACTGCGCCTATTTTGCTGACTGCGTAATGCCCGCCGACTGGACGCTGACCGACCTTGCCGCCTACGCGCTGTGGTATGCAGCCGACGCGGACTGACGCAGAGGAGAAAAACATGCAGACAAAAGTACAAGCCTATGTGCAGCTGGCGGACGAAACATCGCTGAAAATCACAGGCAATTACCTTGACTGGTTGTCGTTCCTGACCACGGCATCAAGGCTCTATAAATATCCCTATCACGACCAGCTGATGATTTATGCGCAGCGCCCGGATGCAAGCGCCTGTGCCGCGTATGAGCTCTGGAACGGCACGATGCACCGCTACATTCGGCGCGGCGCAAAGGGCATTGCCCTGCTGAACCCCACCGCCAACGGGATGCGCATCCGATATGTCTTTGACGTGTCGGACACGGGAACGCGGGCAGATTCGCGGAATGTAGACGTGTGGCAGCTGACGGAAGCAGCAGAACCGGCTGTCCGCAAGATGCTGGCAGAAGAATTTTCTGCGGATGCGTCGATGCGCCTTGCCGCGCAGATCGACCAGCTTGCCGAGCGTCAAGCGCTTGCCTATTGGAACGAACACCGCCGCGACATCCTCGACAGTGTTGACGATTCGGCATTATCGGAGTACGATGATTTTGCGGCGGGGGCGTCCTTCCGAAAAGCAGCGGCGGCAAGCATCTCGGCTGTCATCCAGACCCGATGCGGACTGGAGCCGGAGCTGCTGCGGGAGGATTTTCAAGAGGTCATGGACTGGAACACGCCCGCAGCCGCGGCGGAACTGGGCAAGGCAGTCAGCACGATTGCCGAGCAGGTGCTCCGCCAGATAGAAAGAAACGTCCGAAATGCGGAAAGGAGCATGGAACATGAGCGAACTGAAGTACACACAGCACGGGGATTGCCTGCTGCCGGAAATGGAACTGACCGAAGAGGAACAGCAGCCGCTGGGCAAGTACGGGATGATGCGCCAGCAGTATCTGGCGAGCGAGCGTCCGGGGCTGTATACGCGGCTGCTCCTGAGCGGGCGGTTGATGACGCACCTGCACGAAATCGAGCAGAGCGCGCAGAATCGGCTGAACCGCCTGATGCAGATCCTGCCGAAGCAAAGCGGCGTGACCGAGGACATGAAGGCGGAGAATCCGATGCGCTGGGCAGCGCAGATGAACAGCCTGAAACATCAGGCGGAGGAAATGATTCTTTCGGAGCTGATTTACAGCTAAGCGGTTATACACCGCAGCTGGAGCAGATGAGTTTTTTCCTGCCGACAGAAAACGAGCAGATTCAGCTGGTGGACAATTTTGAGGCGGAGAGTGCGCAAGCACCCTTCGCTTTTTCTGTACCGCAGGAAGTGGTGGATGAATTTCTGCGCAGCGGCAGCAATATGTCGGGCGGCAAACGGCGCATCTACCAGTATTTCACCGAAACGCCAGCGCGCTCAATGACCGAAAAAGCGAACTTCCTCAAAGACGAGTATGGCATAGGCGGGCGTTCTCCTGCGGTATCCGGTGCGGATGGCAGCAATGAAGCGCATGACAGCAAGGGCATTGTGCTGCAAAAAAACGGCTGCGCGCCTGTCAAAATGCAGTGGACGAAGGCGGCGGCGCGCATTGACACGCTGATTCGCCAGGGGCAGTACCTGACGCAGGATGCAGCCGCCGACCGTGGCAGACAAGAAGCAGACGAAGATGCCCTCCCAAAGGAAACAGCGCCGGATGCGAACGATGAAAATCGGGCGGAGCAAGGCGAAGAAGCAGACGAACCTGTTTCTGCCGAAGAAAGCGCCGCGTCTGCTGATGCCGCTGAAAATCCAGCATCATCCGAAACGGCTGCCTATGCGGTTGGCGATACGGTCTATCTGGACGGCACGCCCTTTGTGATCGAGGCAAAAAGTGCGTTCGGCGTTCAGCTGCGCGACCCGTCCCAGCGCTATCCTATTTTCCGAGCGGAAAGTCTGCCGCGCTTTGAGCGGCTGCTGGCAGCGGACGAACGGAATGCACATTTCCTGCCAGCAGCAGAAACCGCGCTGCGGAATATCGTGCTTGATTTGTCCGCCAGCGCATCCGAACAGCGCGAACCAGCGCCCGAACCGCCAGCGGCAGAAAACTTCCGCATTACGGACGAACATTTGGGAGAAGGCAGCGCAAAGGCGAAATTCAGTGCGAACATCGAAGCCATTTCCGTGCTGAAGATGGTCGAAAGCGAGCATCGTTCGGCATTACCGCAGGAACAGGAAGTGCTGTCCCGCTATGTGGGCTGGGGCGGCTTGCCGCAAGCCTTTGATGAGCGCAGCGAGGCGTGGCACAGCGAATACAGCGCGCTGAAATCCCTGCTGACACAGGAAGAATACGAAGCCGCCCGTGCATCTACCCTGAATGCGCATTACACCAGCCCGACCGTTATCCGTGCCATTTATGCGGCGGTGGAACAGCTGGGATTTCGGTCGGGCAACGTGCTGGAACCCAGCTGCGGCGTGGGCAATTTCTTCGGGATGCTGCCGGACAGCATGAAGGAAAGCCGCCTGTACGGGGTGGAGCTGGACAGCATCACGGGACGCATTGCCCAGCAGCTGTATCCCAAGGCGCACATCACCATTGCAGGCTTTGAAACGACTGACCGCAGGGATTTCTTTGACCTTGCCATCGGCAATGTGCCGTTCGGGGCGTATCAGGTGCAGGACAAAGCCTTTGCCCGCCACAATTTCCTGATTCACGATTACTTTTTTGCGAAAACGCTGGAACAGGTGCGTCCCGGCGGCGTGATTGCCTACATCACCTCCAAGGGGACGATGGACAAGCAGAATCCGGCAGTGCGCCGGTACATTGCAGAGCGCGCCGAACTGTTAGGCGCGATTCGGCTGCCGAACACAGCGTTCAAGGCGAATGCCGGCACAGAAGTCACGTCGGACATCCTCTTTTTGCAGAAACGCGAACGCCCGTTGACAGTTGAACCTGATTGGGTGCATCTGGGACAGACGGCAGACGGCATTCCGATCAACAGCTATTTCGCGGCGCATCCTGAAATGATGCTGGGGACAATGGTGCGCGAACCCGGTCTTTACGGCAATGAGAATGAAACCGCGTGCATCCCGCTGGAAGGGGCAGTGCTTTCCGAGCAGCTGACCGAGGCGGTGCAGCATATCCGCGGAGAGTATCAGGCAGCAGAACTGCCGAATGAGCTGGAAGGCGAAGCAGCGGCAGATACGATTCCAGCTGACCCCAATGTGAAAAATTACGCCTTCACAATGGTGGATGGCGAGGTATACTACCGCACCAACTCCGTCATGGCCAAACAGAAATTGCCCTTGCCCGCGCTGGAGCGAATCCGCGGCATGATTGACCTCCGGCAGCAGGTGAACGACCTCATTCAGGCGCAGCTGGACAATGCGGATGATGCTGCCCTTGCGCCGATACAGGCACGGCTGAATCAGCAGTACGATGCGTTTACGGCAAAGTACGGGCTCATCAACGCCCGCAGCAATGCCAACGCGTTTTCGAGCGATTCTTCCTATTATCTGCTCTGCTCGCTGGAAGTCCTCAATGAGCAGGGCGGATTGGCACGCAAGGCGGATATGTTCACCAAGCGGACAATTCGCCAGCAGACGGTCATTACGCACGTCGATACAGCGGCGGAAGCGCTGGCCGTCTCCATTGCGGAGAAAGCGCGGGTTGACCTGCCCTACATGGCGCAGCTGACGGGCATTGAGCCGGAACAGCTGACCAAGGAATTGAACGGCGTTATTTTCCCGGTTCCGAATCAAGACATCTATGTGACCGCCGACGAATATCTGTCGGGCAATGTGCGGCAGAAACTGCGGGAGGCGATGCAGGCAGCAGCGCAAAATCCCCTGTATCTTCCCAATGTAACTGCCCTGAAAGCCGCGCAGCCCAAGGATTTGGATGCTTCCGAAATCGACGTGCGGCTGGGGGCAACGTGGCTGGACAAGTCGGTGATTCAGGACTTTATGCTCGAAACCTTCGCGCCGCCGATGTATCTGCATCGGGTGATTCATGTGAACTATTCTGAATATACGGCGGAATGGAACATTTCGGGGAAATCTGCGGTATCCGAGAGCAGCGTGACCGCGTATGTGACGTATGGTACAAGGCGAGCAAACGCCTATCGGATTTTGGAGGACACGCTGAATCTGCGGGATGTCCGCATCTATGATATGGTCACTGACCCGGATGGAAAGGAGCGGCGCGTCCTCAACCAGAAGGAAACGACGCTGGCGCAACAGAAGCAGCAGGCCATCAAGGCGGTGTTCCATGAGTGGATTTGGAAAGACCCGAACCGGCGCGAAACGCTGGTGGCGCAGTATAACGAGCTGTGCAACGCCACCCGTCCCCGTGAGTACGACGGGCAACACATCACCTTCGGCGGCATGACCCCGGAAATTCAGCTTCGCGAGCATCAGCGGAACGCCGTTGCACACATCCTGTACGGCGGCAATACGCTGCTGGCACACGAAGTGGGGGCAGGGAAAACGTTTGAAATGGTGGCAGCAGCGATGGAATCCAAGCGGCTTGGGCTTTGCCAGAAGCCGCTTTTTGTCGTCCCGAATCATCTGACCGAGCAGTGGGCATCCGAGTTCATCCGCCTCTATCCCTCTGCCAGCATTCTGGTTGCTACGAAAAAGGACTTTGAGCGCGCCAATCGGCAGAAATTCTGCGCGCGCATTGCGACGGGCGATTATGACGCGGTGATTATCGGACACAGCCAGTTTGAGCGGATTCCCGTCTCGCAAGAGCGGCAGCAGCGCCTTCTCCGGGAGCAGCTGGATGACATTACGCATGGTATCGAAGAACTCAAGTACCAGCGCGGCGAACAGTTTTCCATCAAGCAGCTGGAACGCACCCGCAAACAGCTGGAAAATCGGCTCTCCAAACTGGAAGCCGAGGAACGGAAGGATGATGTCGTCACCTTCGAGCAACTGGGGGTGGACAGACTCTATGTGGACGAGGCACATTCATTCAAAAATTTATTTTTGTATACAAAAATGCGGAACGTCGCAGGGCTTTCGCAGACAGAATCGCAGAAATCATCGGATATGTTCCTGAAATGCCGATATATGGACGAAATCACCGGCGGTAAGGGCATTGTGTTTGCAACGGGTACGCCCGTCAGCAACAGTATGACGGAGCTGTACACTATGCAGCGCTATCTGCAGTACGGCACATTGCAGCAGAAAAGCATGTCGCATTTTGATGCGTGGGCTTCCACCTTCGGGGAAACCACGACCGCGATTGAACTCGCTCCGGAAGGAACGGGCTATCGGGCGCGGACGCGCTTTGCAAAGTTCTTCAACCTCCCGGAGCTGATGAACCTTTTCAAGGAAGTTGCGGACATCAAGACGGCTGATCAGCTGAATCTGCCCCGACCGACCGCGCACTACGAAACGGTGGTGGTGAAGCCGTCTGCCTATCAGCAGGAAATGGTGCAGGCGCTTTCGGAGCGGGCGGCAGCGGTTCACAGCGGCGCGGTTGAGCCGAGCGTGGACAACATGCTGCGCATCACCTCCGACGGGCGGAAGTTAGGGCTTGACCAGCGGCTGATGAATCCGCTTCTTCCGGATGATCCGGGCAGCAAGGTCAACGCCTGCGTCCAAAACATTGTCCGCATCTGGCGCGAAGGGGCGGCGGAAAAGCTGACACAGCTGGTTTTCTGCGACCTGTCCACCCCGCGCGGCAAGGCGGCTTCGGAGAAGGAAACAGCGGATGCAGACACGCTTCTGGCGGATGAAACGGGCAGCGAGAACTTCAACGTGTATGATGACATTCGTGCTAAACTGATTGCGCAGGGCATCCCGAAGGAGCAGATTGCCTTTATCCACGAAGCGAACACGGAAGTGCGGAAGAAGGAGCTTTTCGCGAAGGTACGCAGTGGGCAGGTGCGCGTCCTGATGGGCAGCACCGCAAAAATGGGCGCGGGAACAAACGTGCGTGCGACTCGTTCGTAACTGAAAAGGTTACGCTCAAGTCAAAATTCTGCAAGATTAAAAGGAGCTTGAAAATTGATTTGAAGAACTGATATTCCAACAGGTGGAATGAGGGGGCAACGCCCTGAAACGCCTGCCTTGATACTGCGGTGTGCGGCAAGATTTGTAGAAATTGAGCCGTGCAAAGCCCGCTGAAGTCGGCGGAAATCTGCCCCAACAGGCAGTCATGTGCTGTGGAAAGTGTCCCAGAGGTGGGATATGCAGATGATACGCCGAGGTCTATAAAATCCCTATGGTGAGGATGTCATCCATGACCGACGAAGTCCGAGTGTTAGGGTCTATAGCGTGATATGGCAGAAATGTCATTGTCGTAAATGTACGGCGTGCGTGAGGTTGAGTAAAAATGGACGTTATGAAAAACCTTGGAGTGTTACAGGCACTTCCAAGCGCACAGGCTCATAGGACAGCCTAAGGGGATTATGCACAGATAGGAATATCGGAACGAGGAAAGGTCGGAACGCTGAGTGTCTGCACACGATGAAGCGGTGGTTACAAAAAATCGAGCAGTGAAACAAGTAACCTTTATCCCGACTGAGAGCGGCGGCAAGACTGATGAAGCCCCTGTAACAGGGGCGGAAGAATAGCCGCCAGTCATTTGCAAAACAAATATTCTAAAAAGCAATATATCAAAGGTTCGAGTAAGACTAAAAAAGGCGAAAGCCGACTTTGACAGGACGAAAACTGCTCAAACGCCAAAAGCTGAGGAACAACGAATACTATGATATGCAGTCAGTATTCGACGAACTGTATGAAAATAGTCTTGCGAAATGTGAATTTAAGAATCTTATCAGCATCATCACGGCTGAAGAAAATATCAGGTTAGCTTATAGAAATCTAAAAAAGAATGCTGGAAGCAGAACGCCCGGTACGGATGGGAAAACCATCGCAGACCTTGCAAAAATGAGTGAGCCGGAACTGATTGGTTTTGTACAGCAAAAATTCAACTGGTATCAGCCCCAGTCTGTCAGACGAAAAGAGATTCCCAAGGGTAATGGCAAAACCAGACCGCTTGGGATTCCCACCATCATGGACAGATTGATACAGCAATGTGTCCTGCAAGTGATGGAGCCAATTTGTGAAGCAAAATTTTGTGAAACAAGCAATGGCTTCGGTCCCAACAGGGGCGTTGAAAATGCGCTGGCGCAGGCGGAAAAACATATGCAGAAAAGCAACCTTCATATTGTAATTGACATTGATATCAAGGGCTTCTTTGACAATGTAAATCATGGAAAGCTGCTGCGCCAAATCTGGACAATGGGAATCCATGACAAGAAGCTGCTGAGCATCATATCCGCTATGCTGAAAGCAGAGGTCGCTGGTATCGGTTTTCCTGAAAAAGGGACACCGCAGGGTGGAATCCTTTCTCCGCTGTTATCCAACATTGTTCTGAATGAACTGGACTGGTGGATTACCAGTCAATGGGTTGGAATGCCTACAAGACATGAATACAGCGGAAAAATCCATGAAAACGGCACCAAAGACCAATCGAAAAAGTATAGGGAGCTCAGAAAAACCAATCTGAAAGAGTGCTATATCGTTAGATATGCTGATGATTTCAAAATCTTTTGCAGAAAGCACAGCGATGCGGTGAAGCTGTTTGAAGCGACAAGAGCATGGCTGAAAGAGCGCCTGGGGCTGGACATCAGCCCGGAAAAGTCCAAGATTGTGAATCTGAAACATGCATATTCCGATTTTCTGGGATTCAGAATCAAGGTTCATAAAGGCAAGAGAAATCAATATGTGGTCATATCACATATTGCACCCAAAGCATTGGACAGGATAAAGGAGACTGCGAAAAAGAAAGTCAAGGCAATCCAGCACTCATCCGGTGAAATGGAAGAATTCAAGGCTGTAAGCGACTACAACAGTTTTGCCATGGGTATCCACAACTACTACCGCATGGCAACTGCTGCGTCCCCGGACATACAGCGATTAGCATTTGAAATTAAGATTTCTATAAAAAACAGGCTGCAAGAGCGAGTAAGGCGACGAAGCAATCAAACAATTCCTGAATATGCCAAACGGTATGCAAGGAGCAGGGAAATACGATTTATCGGCAAGAACATCCTGCTTCCAATTGGTTATATTCAGCACCATCCGCCAATTCATAAAAAGAAGTCGGTGAATAAATACACCGCTGCTGGACGAGCGGAAATACACAAGAATCTGGAGTGTGTAGACATGTCAATCCTGCACAGTCTCATGAAAAACCCCATTACGAGCGCCACAGTGGAGTATAACGATAACCGTATATCCCTCTATGTGGCGCAGCAAGGAAAATGTGCCATTACGAAAAAGCAGCTGTCCCTTGAAGAAATCCATTGCCACCACAAAAAGCCTAAGTCGCTGGGCGGTGGGGACAATTACGCGAACCTGATTATTCTGCATGAACGGATTCACAGACTGATTCACGCAACGCAAAAAGGTACTATTTCTGCAATCATGCAGACTGTACAGCTAAACAAACAGCAGCTTGATAAGCTGAATAAGCTCAGAAAGTTAGCTGGAATCGAGGCAATTACGTTAGAGCAGCAAGACACCTGCTGCTGATTAGAATAACAATTTGTAAATGATGGAAAGCCGTGTGAGTGGAAACGCTCATGCACGGTTTGGAGTGGGGGAAAATCCGGAGGTGAGTTCGCCAAAGGATTACCTATCACTATAGGATCGTCTCGCCGCGTCGCACGACCTTGACTGCCCGTGGCGGCCGGGGGATTTGGAGCAGCGCGCGGGGCGAATCGTTCGCCAGGGCAACTGGAACAAGGACGTGTACATCTACCGCTACGTCACCGAAGCGACATTTGACGCTTATCTGTGGCAGACGGTGGAGAACAAGCAGAAGTTCATCAGCCAGATTATGACCAGCAAAAGTCCCGTCCGCTCCTGCGACGATGTGGATGAAACGGCGCTGTCCTACGCGGAAATCAAGGCGCTGTGTGCTGGCGACCCGCGCATCAAGGAGAAAATGGATTTGGATGTGGACGTGGCACGTCTGCGGTTGATGAAGGCCGATCACCAAAGCCAGCAGTATCGGCTGGAAGATCAGCTGCTGAAAGTTTTTCCGCGGCAGCTGGAACAGGATGCACAGCTGCTGGAAGGTTTTGCGCAGGATAGGGCAACGCTGGCGGCGAATCCCGAACCCGAAGCGGAGTTCGGCGGGCTGACCGTTCGCGGAAGTTTCATTGAAGAGAAGGAAGCGGCGGGCAAAGCCATACTTGCCGCATGCAAGGAGGCCGCGCAAGGAAATCCGGTGGAGTTTGGCGCTTATCGCGGGCTGACCATGAGCATCCAGTTCGATTCGCTTGCCAATAAATTCAGGCTCACCCTGCGCGGCGCGGTTTCGCATATCATGGAAGTCGGCAGCGACGCAAGGGGCAACATCACCCGCTTAACGAACCTGATTCAGACACTTCCCGACCGAATGGCAAAGGTGCAAGCACGCCTTGATGCGACCAAGCAGCAGGTGGCAGCGGCGAAAGCGGAGCTCGGCAAGCCCTTTCCGCAGGAGGAAGAGCTGAAAACCAAAAGCGCAAGGCTGGCGGAACTGGATGCAGAATTGAACATGGATTAGCGCGCTGTCAGCCGAGAAAAGAGCGCAGAACAGGAACGATAATCCGAAAAAGGAGGACAAAATGGACACAATTGCAATGACAGCTGTCTACCCGCACGATGCGGCATATGCCCGCGCGCACGGTGAACTGGCGGCGTATCGGAATGCGCGCCGGCGCAATATCGCCTGCAAAGACGCCATCGAAGAAGCGATTGCGAAGCATTTCGACGGGATGCACTTGGACGAAGCGTGTGTCAAGGAGGTGCTTGACCAATACGGCAGCGAACGGGTAACGCTGGTGCTGGCGGCAACGGTGCAGGAAAAAGTCTGGGATGGACGCTTCTCCAATGCGAACAAGCGCTGGGCGCTCGAAAGGGAGATTCCCCGCGAGCCTGACCGCTGGAGTGCGTATGCCGTCGCCGCGCATCCGGTGATTCTGGATGACTTCATCAATCTGGCGCGGCAGGAAATGCAGAAGCGCGAACGTCCGCCTGCCGCAAAAACCGAAAAAGCGATTCGACAGCCTTGCGCAAAGGCGTTTCAGGAGAGAGAATGAAGAAGGAGAAAGCGCGGCGGTCGAAGATGCTCCACTTCGCCGTAACGGAAGAGGAAGCACGCATCATTGACGAAAAGATGAAGCAGCTGGAAATTCGGAACATGTCGGCGTTTCTCCGCGCGATGGTGCTGAACGGCTATGTTCTGAAACTCGATTTGCCGCAGCTTCGCGAAATGATTCGCCTGCTGGCAAATCTAACGAACAACGTCAACCAGATTGCCCGCAGGGTCAACGAACACGGCAGCATCTACGAATCAGAGATTGATGAAATTCAGGAGAAAGTCAATCAGCTGCTGTGCATGATGAACCAGCTGCTTTCCACGCTCCAGCTGAACACAGTATAAGGAGGAACTTCTATGCGCAAGACAATCCTGAAAATCATCCTGTGCCCCGTTATCCTGCTGACAAGGCTCATCTTGTGCGCCGCTGCCTTCGTCACTTCGCTGGCGGGTTCCGTTATCAGGCTGAGCGCATCGCTCTTTGGCATCCTGTCGCTGATGGCGTTTGTCACCGGCAGCTGGCAGAACGGGATTGCCTTCGCGGTGCTGATGCTGCTGGTAAGTCCCGTCGGTCTGCCCGGTATCGCCCATCTGATTTTGGAGAATGTTAGCCGAGTGCTTGGCTTTTTCGAGCGGATGCTGACGTAATACTATTTCCAGATTCGCCTGTGCCATCTGCTTGCGCCTTTTTGATTCTGGCGTCCACTCATTCCACTTAGCGTAGCGCTGCTACGCTGCGTTTCATTCGTGTTAGCCAGAATGCAAAAATTCGCGGCGCATCTTGGCGCATTCTTATCTGGAAATAGTATAAAAACGCAAAAATCATGAAACGCGCTTCTCTGCGGAGGGGCGCGTTTTTCTGCAATCAGGAGGATAGCAATGGCAACCACCCGCATCATATCGATGCACATCAACAAGGGCAAGACAATCGCCCAGTGCCTGAAAGCACGGCTGGATTATGTGAAGAACCCGGACAAGACTGAGCAGGGCAAACTGATTTCCGCCTATGCCTGTGCGCCCGAAACCGCTGACCAAGAGTTCCTGCTGAACCGAAATGCCTATATCGCGAAAACTGGACGGCGCATTCGCAATGAAGTGATTGCATATCAGGTGCGGCAGTCCTTCCAGCCGGGAGAAGTAACGCCGGAGGAAGCCAACAAAATCGGCTATGAGCTGGCTTCCCGGCTGCTGAACGGGGATTTCGCGTTCCTCGTGGCGACGCATGATGACCATGCGCACATCCACAATCACATTGTGTTCAGCGCCGTTTCGCTGGACTGCACCCGCAAATTCAAGGATGTGCTTCGCTCCGGCAAAGCCGTTGCGAAACTGAGCGACAGCCTCTGCCGCGAACAGCGGCTCTCCATCGTCGAAAATCCGCAGGACAAAACCGTCTCATACGATAAGTGGCAGGGCAGCAGCGCCCGCATCACCAGCCGAGACACGATTCGCATGATGATTGACAGCGCCCTGCGGATGCAGCCTGACGGTTTTGACGCCCTGATGCAGCTGCTTGAAGAAGCCGGATGCAGGGTGAAGCGCGGCGCACAAATCAGCGTGAAGCCGCCATCCGGCAAACGCTTTATCCGCCTTGATTCTCTGGGTTCGGCGTACACAGCGGCTGCTTTGCGGAATGTGCTGGACGGCAGGCAGGTGCATATTCCCCGGATTCCGAGAAGCCAGTACACGGGCAGACAGATTGCGCTGCTGATTGATATTGAGAAGAAGATGCGCGAGGGCAAGGGCAGAGGCTATCAGGTATGGGCAGAGCGGCACAACCTTGACGCTGTTTCGCAGTCCGTCATTTATCTGAAAGAAAACGGAATCAATTCGTATGAAGAACTGATGAGCAGGATTGACAGCGGGACAAAGCGGCGAAATCAGCTCAAAGACAGCATGAAAACCTGCCAAGCGCGGATGAAAGCAATCAGCGAGCAGCGAAAAGCAGTCTTGACATATCGCAGAACGCAGGCAATCTATGTGCAGTACCGGGAATCCGGCTGGTCGCCGCAGTTTTATCAGGCACACGCGAAGGAGATTGAAGCCCACAAAGCAGCACAGACGGTGTACGCGAAAGAGGGCGGAAAGCTGCCCACGCTTGCGGAACTGTCCACTGAATATGAGCGCCTGTTATGCCAGAAGCGAGCGGACAGCGCCGCGCTTGCCGAGGTAAAAGCGGAGTTCAGCAGCCTATGGCATATCAAAACGAACATGGATACCATTGCCAGCGACGAGCCGATTGAAGAAAAAGAAACGTCGCGTGCCGACCGAAACGCACGCTAAGGCAAGCACCGATGTTCCTTCCGTGGCAACAGCGCCGGAGTTTCTGTTTTTTTCGGGCGCACTGTGCCTGACAACCGCAGAGCCTGCTCTGCATTAGCGGGGATTGGGGAGCATCTCCCCAACAAGCAAGATGTCATTTTTAGCAAAATGACCCTGCTTGCTAATATGATACTGTACGGTATTTACGTTAGCGTAAAAGAGAAATTTGCTTGCTTTACATCCGAGCGTATTTCAGTGCAAATGCAAAAGAAAAATATACGTTATTTTTGAAAATCGCGTAAAAAACGGCGAAGAAATTGCCAGTTATAATGGAGGGGAAAGCTGTCATGCAGCAAAATAATAATTCCCCGCGGAGGAAAAAGATGAGCTTTACAATGAAAGATGCTTACAGCGTTATGCTGAGGGAGTACCCGGATGTAATGAACATCGAGCAGATGAGCCAAGCATTGGGGGTAAGCACCAAAACGGGTTACGGTCTGCTGAAAAGCGGCAAAGTTGCCTGCTTGAGGGTAGGACGCGCTTATCGGATTCCCAAGGTGCATCTGCTGACTTATATGAAGGTTATGGAGCAGGAGAAGTCAGGGAAAACTAACGGATGATAGCGGCGCAGCGACAAAAAGATGAGGGAGGGACAAGATTGTGGTTGCAGGACATTTGCAGGAAAAGAAAGGGTACTACTATGCGGTGCTCAGTTACAAGGATGCTGATAAGCGACGCAGGACAAAGTGGATTGCCAGCGGTCTGCCTGTGAAAGGCAATAAGAAGAAAGCGGAAGGATTTCTTCAGGAACAGCGGCGCAGCTTTGAGATTCCGCTGGCGGATCAGCCTATTGCCAAAGATGGGCAGGAACTTTTTGCAGATTATCTTCAGCGATGGCTGCAAGTTGCTAAGACAACGGTTGCACCGACCACCTATGGTTCTTACGGCGGGCTGCTTCGGAATCCGATTGACCCGTGGTTCCGGAAGAAGCGAATTACGCTGCAAGGGCTGACCGCTTCCGATCTGCAGGCGTTTTATATGGAGCAGGGGAAGCGCGTGAAGCCGAACACAGTCATTCATTACCATGCCGTGATTCATCGAGCGCTCAAATATGCTGTCAAGACAGATTTGATTTCTGTAAATCCGGCGGATAAGGTAGATCGCCCGCGCAAAAATGGTTATCAGGCGAATTTCTATTCGGAAAGTGAAATTGCGGCGCTGTTTGCGGCAATTTCGGACACGCTGATTGAAGTTCCGGTGAAGCTGGCGGCCTTCTATGGTCTGCGCCGCAGCGAGGTGATGGGCTTGCGCTGGGATGCCGTTGACTTTGTGCATAACACCATTTGCATTCGGCACACAGTGACTGGATGCACGATTGACGGGCAGTACCAGATTATCGCGGCGGACACGACCAAGACTCGCTCCAGCCGCCGAACACTGCCGCTTGTGCCTACTGTGAGAGAAATGCTTCTCCGATTGAAGGAACAGCAGGAACAGAACCGAAAAATCTGCGGTCAATCTTACAGCCGGGAGTTTGGAGATTACATTTGCGTCAATAAACTGGGGGAACGGATTCGCCCAGCATATCTTTCCAGCTGCTTCAGCAAAGCGCTGGAGCAAAACCACTTGCGGCATATCCGCTTTCACGACCTGCGTCACAGCTGTGCAACGCTGCTGCTGGCGCATGGTGTGCCGCTCAAACAAATTCAGGAGTGGCTGGGGCACAGCGATTTCAGCACAACGGCGAACATCTACGCGCACCTTGATGCGGCTTCCAAACAGAAGTCTGCCGAAACGATGGAAGAATTTTTGAAACTGGTGTGAGAGAACAAGAAAAAAATCTCGACAGACTTGCATCAGGCTCGAAACGGTGCTACGATGTACTTGTCCAACACCAGCGGGTGTTCATGCGGCGCGAAAAGGAGGTTGCTATGGTCGCAGGACATTTGCAAGAAAAGAACGGCTATTTCTATGCCGTTCTCAGTTACAAGGATGCACAGGGCAAGCGGAAAACCAAGTGGATTCCCACAGGCCATCTAATCCGTGGAAACAAGAAGAAGGCGGAAGCGTTCCTGATGGAACAGCGCCAAACCTTCCAGCTTCCGGCGGAAGATACGGAGGCAGTGGAGAAGGGCGAACTGTTTGCGGATTATCTGGAACGCTGGCTGAAAATCGCGAAGAGCACGATAGCGATTACGACGTACAGCTCTTACGACGGGATGATGAAAAGCACCATCGTTCCGTGGTTCCGCAAAACAGGCGTGACCATCACGGAATTGACAGCCCAAGACATTCAGGATTTCTACACAGCACAGCTGGCGCGGGTAAAGCCCAACACGGTGATTCACTACCATGCCCTCATTCATCGGGCGCTGAAATATGCGGTAAAGACAGACCAGCTTTCCGTGAACCCAGCGGATAAGGTAGACCGCCCGCGCAAGAACGGCTTCCAGCCTGCTTTTTATGACAAGGATGAAATCAACCAGCTTCTCGCCTGCGTAAAAGGGACGCTGATTGAAACGCCGGTCATGCTGGCGGCATTCTACGGTTTGCGGCGCAGCGAAGCCGTTGGGCTGCGCTGGGATGCCATCGACTTCCAGCAGAACACCATCACGATTCAGCACACGGTGATTGCGTGCAGGCTGAACGGAAAGTACGAGGTCATCGCCCGTGATACCACGAAAACGAAGTCAAGCCGCCGGACGCTGCCGCTTGCTGCGCCAATCCGGAAGCATCTGCTGAATACGATTTTCGCATTCGCCTGTGCCATCTGCTCGTGCCTTTTTGATTTTGTCGTCCGCTCATTCCATTTAGCGTAGCGCTGCTACGCTGCATTCCATTCGCGTTAGGCAAAATGCAAAAATTCACTTCGCATCTTGGCGCATTCTCATCCGAAAATCGTATGATTTGCAGGTTCGGCAGGCGGAGAACCGCAGACTTTGCGGCAACTGCTATTGCAAGGATTATGAAGGCTATATCTGCATCAATGAGATGGGGTATCTGCTGAATCCGAACAGGGTATCAGCGATGTTTGAGCTGACGCTTCAGCAAAACCATCTGCGGCATATTCGCTTTCATGACCTGCGGCACAGCAGCGCGAGCTTGCTGCTTGCGAACCATGTGCCGCTCAAACAGATTCAGGAGTGGCTGGGGCACAGCGATTTCAGCACGACGGCGAACATCTACGCACACCTTGATGTGGCTTCCAAACAGAACACAGCAGAAGCAATGCTGCATGGACTGGGATTGGAAGAAGAATGAGGCTGCTTCCAAACGAACATGCACCGAGGCGTGAGCAGACGAAAATAGGATGAGATTCGAGCCCAATAAAAAATTCGGCTAAATAACACACTTGTCATTTAGCCGAATGTGGCGGAGACGGTGGGATTCGAACCCACGGACCCTTGCGGATCAACTGATTTCGAGTGTTTTATCAATCGTGGAAATTAGCAGAAAATCAGGTGCTGAACTGGAAGTTGGCATACCCGGAAAATGTTCAAAAATCAAGTGTTGCTGGACTTCGCAAGAGCGGCAGGCAAGCAGAGGCAAAGGCTCGAAAGATGTACGCTGTTCTCTCCGAATTTGGAGAGAATTTGGCAGTTTGGAGAGAAAATTGGAGAGAAAAGAACGAGAACAGCGCGCAACGCACACCCGTCTGGTGTTGGTAAAACAGATGAGGTGATATGCAATGAGTCAGAACATCGACTATAAAGCGATTTTGAAGGCGTATCCGGAGACGATTTCGAAGGAACAGCTCTATAAACTGTGCCATATCAGCAAGCGCATGGCGAAGTTCTATCTTGACAATGGGATGATTGCTTGCACAAATACGGGGCATTCCACGCATAAGTACATTATCCGAACGAGTGATGCAGTGGCATTCCTTCGGGATAGGGAGAAGCATCCTGACAGGTATCGTGTTACAGGAGTAGGCGGAGCGGGGCGTGAGCCGATTGTGCATCCGTCCATCAACTATGATCAAGCAGTTATGCGGGCGTATCAGCGGTTTTTAGTTCGGAAAATCAGCGTGTATCCAGACTTGATGACGGCGGCGGCGATTTCCCAGTTGACGGGTTACTCAAAAAAGACCGTTTTGACGTGGGCAAGCCTTGGAATGATTCGCTGGTTTAAGAACGCTCAGCAGCAGTATGCACCAAAAGAATTGGTGATGAAGCACTTGTTGAGCAGGGAGTTCCGCGAAATCCGCAATAAGAGTGATACGCACGAGGAATGGATTCGGGAACTCATGGAAAATATGAACGCGCAAAAGAATCGAAAGTAAAAGAGGTGCATTCTGGATGCGACGTGCAGAGGGCGATAGCGCAACGTTAGCAATGGATTGAACTGCTTCAATCGTGTTTCTTCGGCTGCTTGCCCTCCGCCGACTGCATTCATCAATAATCAGAATTTGGATCGTCGTTTCGATGATGTCGGTCAGGCGGAGGGAGTGAAGCTCATTCCGCTTCATGTAAATACGTAGCGCATCATTACCATTGGCATTGAGTGGATGTGAGTTGATAAGCATCACGTTGCTGGCGCTGTACAACGTAAGTGGCAAATTTCAGTGAACTGGGTGGAGAAATAGATGAAAAAAGCGATTATCTTGCCGCACTGATTGCTGGGAGGTTCACAAATTAGTCAGACACTGTCTGACTAATTTGGTCGTCGCCATAGATGAGGAAAAACCGCCACATCTACTTCAAATTTGCAGAAAATCCTTTTTGAAACTCTTAAACCGGATAATCAGAAACGTTTAAAGCAACTGCTGGGCATAAGCAGCCCGGTTTTTGCCTTGCCACTCTTCCTCCATAATCATTCGGCCAATCTCAATAGAAGTTTTTTGTGGCATTCCAGCTTTTACTTTCCATCGGCAAAAACACAGCGCCTTGCAGATGGGGTTGCTTAACTTCCACATCACTGACCTTTTTGCCCACCCAAGTGAACGCATAGCAATTGTTGTCGTCCACCGCGTCAGGTGGATTGAGTATCTCAAAATTGACCGCACGTGATGTCGCTGTGACTGTCCGGGGCTTCCGTGGCGCAGGTCGTGAATAGATGTGCAAGGCGGAGATGCTGTCTGCCGTTAGGTCAGGAAATTCAAATATCATTTTACCCATCACTTTTGTAACTCCTTTATTTCATCAATAAAATTATCCAGTAGATAAGTGACATCGCGGTCATCAACTGGAAAATTGAATAATTTTACAATTTTATCTTTAAATTCAAGCATACTCTGTTTACAATGTTTGTCGCCATTCAAGACAGCGCCCATTTTCCGCGTGTCAACTGCACACATGTGATACTTGGGATTCTCAAACGAAAAATGCGGGACGAACATGTTGGTATAGTCACATTTGGCAAGCCATGCTGCCCCCAATTCATTCATGCAGGCAGGACTTTCAAGGTAATCGTCAGACCAGAGGAAAATCATAAAAATGTTTCGGTCAATATTCCTTCGCAGATACTCATAAATGTTCTCATCAAGCGGAATTTTATGCAAAGGATGTGATGTATAGATTAGCTGCTCTTTTTTCACACCAAGTCCTGTAATAAATCTTTCCAGAGCATCTGCATATGTTCTATTCTTTGAACTGTGACTTAAAAACAGCACAGGAGGGTTCGAAGCTTTTTGCGTTTCAGATTGCTCATCAAATGAAAAGCCGTTTTCTTTTATTTCATGATATATTTCCGTAAGCTTATCATAGTTGTCTAAATAGTCGCTCTCACAATACATAAAATAATTTTCTGTAATGGACTCGATATTGTCAGCATACCATTTAAGTATATTTTCAAGACAATAAAGGATTAGTTGCCCATCCTTGTTATCAATTGCCTCTTTTAGAACGGCTAATATGCCATTTATGCGCTCTTTGAATATTCCGTCTTTCAATAGCTCTTGCAGTACTGCAAACTCCATGCGAAGTTTCGTGTAGCAATCGGTCATATACCTATCCTCCTTAATTCAGTTGCTTCACAAGCTCTTCAATTCCACAAGTTATGTCCATCCTTCTACGTCTATTTAGCTACCGTTCCTTCTGTATCTTAACCTCCGGCATGCCAATCTGCGTTTCGCACCACTTACGCTGTTCGTTCCGTGTAAGCGACGCTTTCAAACGCTTATTGGACACGTCCAGCAGTGCATCCACGGCAAGCTGTCACTCGTAGACGGCATCCGTGTTTAGCCTGTCCATACACAGTTGCAAGCCTTCTTGCGACAGCCAAGTCGGTGTGATGATATCGGCTGATCTTGAAGGCAATGTGCCCAGACTCGACGGCTTCTTTATAGCCAATCCACGCCTACATCTTGCCTTTGCGCGTCAGCAGAAATAAAATGTGATACAAAATCTCCCTATCTGTCTGCCAAAAAACAGCTTCACTCAACTTCGGCTGCTATTCTACATCTACGTTGTCTTGGTACGTTCTTCGTTAATGAGATATTTCTCCATCCTTTTCACCTCACCGACTATATTCTATCATACTTTGTAAGTCAGCGCAAGGTTATTTGGGAATAGTATCAGCTCTTGTCGGTTGCCCCCAAGGTTCCGTGAAGAATCAAAAATATAGCCGGCTATTCCGTCCGATTGACTTGATATTTCCAGAGATAAATGATAAAATCAAAGTACACTGGGGGTGCAGTATCCTTTTGAGGACTATGCGCAAGAGTGGCCTCGGTAGTAATGCTTTGGAAAGGAGCGGCGATATGAATAACCTGGAAATTCCGGTTGGCACATCTGATTTTGCAGAGATTCGTCAAAATGGATACTATTACGTTGACAAAACTGTCTTAATCAGCGAGCTTCTTAAGACAGCAAGCAATAAAGTGACATTGATTACGCGCCCACGGCGGTTCGGCAAATCGCTGGGCATGAGTATGCTGGAAAACTTTTTTGATATCCGAAAGGATAGCAGAACTCTTTTTGCAGGTCTGGAAATTTCCCAAAACAAGGCTTTGTGTGACGAATGGATGAATCAGTACCCTACAATTTCTGTTTCATTTAGCAGGGTGTTTGGACTCAATTACACAAAAGCGTATGATATGCTCACAATGGTAATTGCAGATTTATTCAATAAACATCTATATTTGATTCAAGATGGAAAGGGGACAGATTTTGAAAATAGCACATTTAAGCACCTCGCTGATGGATGTGCCTCTGAAAAAGAAATAAAAAGCAGCTTTTTACTCCTTACAGGGATGATGCAGAATTATTATAAAAAGCCTGTGATTTTGCTGATTGATGAATATGATGTTCCTGTGGAAAAAGCGAATAATAATGGATATTATGCAGAAATGCTCGACACCATGAAGAGCTTGATGCAGGCACTAAAGGATAATCAAGCACTTAAGTTTGCAGTAGTTACAGGCTGTCTTAAAATTGCGAAAGAAAGTATTTTTACGGGTACGAATAATTTTGTGTCGGAAACAATTATGTCCTCACGTCTTAGTGAGTGTTTTGGTTTTGTACAATGCGAAGTGAATCAAATTCTTGCGGATGCTGGCATAGAAGGTAAGGCAGAGATGATGAAGAAATGGTACGATGGCTATCATTTCGGAAGTGTTGATGTTTACTGTCCATGGGATGTGATGTGCTATGTGCAGAAGCTGATGACTGATTCTAATGCTCAACCGGATAACTTTTGGAAAAACACAAGCGATAATGCGGTAATTCGTTCTTTTATTGACTATGCGGGTGCCAGTATTACGAAGAAATTTGAAACTTTGATGGATGGTGGATACATTGTCCAGAAAGTGGATGAGAATCTGACATATGATTACCTTCATTCCTCTGAGGAAAATCTATGGAGTATGTTGTATTTGACGGGCTATTTAACACGGCTCAGAGACGATGAGATTGGGGAAGCATTGCCAGAAGATACGGTGGCATTAAAAATCCCTAATCGCGAAATTCAAGAACTTTTTGTAACGGAAGTTTCAAAATGGTTTAAGGAAAATGCTTCCCAATGGAATAAGAATGCACTTTTTGAAGCCGTGTGGCGTGGCGACTGCGAAAGAATCACAGGAGAAGTGAGCACACTATTAAGGCGCACCATAAGCTACCATGATTATGGAGAGGACTTTTATCACGCATTCCTGAGTGGTATTTTCGCTGGTGCTGGATATCAGGTGGATTCAAACAAGGAACATGGAGAAGGTCGAAGTGATGTCGTTGTCTGCGATACCATCAATGGCCGGGTGGCAATTTTTGAAGCGAAACGCGCGATGACATTAGGCGATTTGGAATCTGCGTGTGACAAGGCGCTGCGGCAAATTGACCAAAGAATGTACTCCAAGGATTTTGAAGATGAGTATGACAGTGACCACATTCATTGCTATGGCATTGCGTTCTATAAAAAACGCTGCTTCGTAAAGAAAAAGGACTGAGTATTTTCAGCCCGTCAGCATACTGTGAATAACGGTGTGCTGACGGGCTCTTTTCGTCATTTCTGGATGAGTTTCTACCTATTAGATAAGTACATTCTGCGGTGGGGACTCAAAGAACGTGTCTCTGAAAATGCAGCGCTTATTTCTTGAACAGGCAATCGGTGAAATTGTGATGAAATCCACCGTGGCATTGTCGAACTTTCCAATTAGTGCATCATGGCTGCAGCGAAGAAGTTGTTTGACAAGTGGCATGAGAAAAATATCGCCGGCTATTCCGTCCGATTGACTTGCTATTTCCAGAGATAGATGGTAAAATCAAAGTACACTGAGGTTCAATATCCTTTTGAGGATTATGCGCAAGAGCGGCCTCGGTAGTAATGCTTCGGAAGGGAGTAGGTAGCATGGCTTTTTTGAACATTCCGAAGGGAAAATCCGAATTTGAAAAGATCCGTAGAGAAGGTCTATACTATGTCGATAAAACAGGGCTGATTGGTGAAATACTCAAGTCGTCCGGTACGCAAGTTACATTAATAACTCGCCCGCGCCGCTTTGGAAAGACGTTAGGAATGAGTACGCTTATCATTTCGGTGATGCTGATGTCTATTGCCCTTGGGATGTGATGTGCTATATTGATGATTTGCAGAAAAATTCCAATGCAGAACCAGATGAGTACTGGAAAGATACGAGTGACAACGCAATCATTCGCTCGTTCATTGATTATGCCGGCACAAGCATTACGAAGAAAATGGAAACGCTGATGAGCGGCGGATATATCGTACAGAGAGTGGATGAAAATCTGACGTATGACTATTTGCACTCATCTGAGGAAAATCTATGGAGCATGATGTACCTGACGGGCTATTTGACACGGGTCAGAGATGGTGAAATCAATGAAGCTCTTCCGGATAACATGGTGGCACTGAAAATTCCGAATTTGGAAATTAAACAGATTTTTGAAACAGAGGTCGCTGAATGGTTTGAGGAAAGTGCTTCCCAATGGAATAAGAATGCACTTTTTGAAGCCGTGTGGCGTGGCGACTGCGAAAGAATCACAGGAGAAGTGAGCACACTATTAAGGCGCACCATAAGCTACCATGATTATGGAGAGGACTTTTATCACGCATTCCTGAGTGGTATTTTCGCTGGTGCTGGATATCAGGTGGATTCAAACAAGGAACATGGAGAAGGTCGAAGTGATGTCGTTGTCTGCGATACCATCAATGGCCGGGTGGCAATTTTTGAAGCGAAACGCGCGATGACATTAGGCGATTTGGAATCTGCGTGTGACAAGGCGCTGCGGCAAATTGACCAAAGAATGTACTCCAAGGATTTTGAAGATGAGTATGACAGTGACCACATTCATTGCTATGGCATTGCGTTCTATAAAAAACGCTGCTTCGTAAAGAAAAAGGATTGAGTATTTTCAGCCCGTCAGCATACTGTGAATAACACGGTGTGCTGGCGGGCTCTTTGGCATTTCAGGATGAGTTTCTACCTATTATAATAAGTACATTCTGCGGTGGGGCAAAGAATACAGTGCTTATTCGTTGAGAAGCCAATCAATGAGGTTCTCGGATTTGATGCCGTCATAGGAAGTATCAAGTCCCGGCTCAAGAGATAACACGATTTTTTCGTAGTTATCACGAATGCTTTGCAGCGGTGCGAGTTCACGCTTGCGCACGTCCTCGCTCATCATGGACTCCGTTACCTGAATATACTTTTTTTCGTCAGCTGTCGTTGCGATGAAATCCACCTCGTCATTGCCGATTTTGCCGATTGCTACATCATAGCCACGGCGAAGAAGCTCAAAGTAAACGACATTCTCGATGGCGTGACCGCTGTCGCGATTGCGAAAACCCAGTAAATAATTGCGAAGTCCGATGTCAACGATATAGTATTTTCCGAGCGTGCGGAGGTAGGCTTTGCCCTTGATGTCAAAGCGTTTGATTTCATAGAAGAAGTAGCTCTCCAACAGCGCATTCACATAGGCTTGTACAGTATGTGCGCTGGGGATACCCTTGCGTTTATCATCGTCCAAAAGCCCTTCGTTTACCAGTATATTACCGATGGAGGCAATAGAAACGCTGGAGCCGATATTATCTGCAAGGAACAGGATAATCTTGCGAAGCAGCGCAGGGTCTGTGATTTGCTTTTGCCCTCTGCGAGTTTCTCGCTCCAGAATATCGCGGATTACGACTGTGGAATAGATGCCATCAAGAAGTGCCAGCACCTTTTCCTGCTCCAGACCAACATCAGCAATGCCGGGCATCCCGCCGAAGCGCATATAGGCAGCGAAAACCTCTCGCAACTCATAGCGTTCATTGTTTTTATCGAATACCTGTTTGCGAAGCCCGCCAAGCGCACTTTGCGTTTCACGAACATCAAAACCATGAAAATCGAGAAATTCGCGGAAAGAGAGCGGCAGCATTTTGATTTCTACGCACCGTCCGGAGAGATAGGTGGCATACTCCGAAGAAAGAAGATAGGCATTCGACCCGGTAACATAGATATCGCAATCAAAGTCCACACGGAAAGCGTTTACTGCATCTTCCCATGCTTTGATTCGCTGCAGCTCGTCAAAGAAAAGGTACATCCTCTTTCCGGCGATGATGCGCTCTTTCACATATCGGTAGACATCGTCAGCACTCATCTTATGAAAATCAAAGGACTCAAAATTCATCTCGATAATCTGCTCCGGCAGAACACCGGTATCCTTCAAATGCTGAACCATCAACTTTAACAGACTGGACTTACCGCAGCGGCGAATACCGGTAATAACCTTGACTGGTTCCGTATCCTGAAAGCCAATCAGCTTATTCAAATAGCTGTCGCGCCGTCTAAGTTCATGAGAATCTATCATGTGGTACACCTCCTGTATCATTAGTATAGCACAAATCGGCGAAAAAATAAAGCAAATGCACTGCAATGCAAAAACTTTTAGCATTCGACCGACTTTGCAGCGCTAATCAATAACAGTCTGTGGATACTATGCGCAGCGCGGTATGCTGGGGTTCATTTGCGTTAGTCAGATGAAAAGAATCACAGCAAATTTTGAATCGTTTTCATTTAGACAATAGTATCACATTATAAATATACCCTATCGGGGATAAAACGCATATCAAATGCAGGATTATACCCGATAGGGCTCTTTTTCTTTATGCAAATACAGCGGCACGCTCTATCAGCAGTGCAATGCAGGCTTGCCGAATATCATCGGGAATTTCAGCATGTTCGGCAATAGAAATCAGCACGTCAACCTTTTTAATCAAATTTTCAATCATCTTTTCAGCAGCAGCGGACGACAAGTGGCAGGCTGCTGCTAACGCAAAGAAATCCTTCTTGCGCAAGTTGCTCTTTTTGCCGTTCAACGCCAAAGCGGTTTCCTCTGTGTCAGTTGATACGATGTTTACAGGAAGCATGTCATACGCGGGAGACAACATAAATTCCTGTGAGCCGGGGGCAGTTTCAAGCAATGAAAAATTTTTCAAATGCATATCGGAATTTCCCACCAGAAAAGAAAAAACAATGCGAATAAAGAATTCTGCCATATCTAATCCCTTTTGTGAAGACCATCGGTCAATGACTTTGGCACATCGTTCATAGGAACTTTGGTACTTGTCATTTGTCAACCGATAGGTTAATTGACAGAAATCTTCCATAGCTAACAGTCGAATTGATTGATCTGGCAGCACCATGCGGTCAACACGCTTCGTAATATAAGCATATGTACCATCTGATTGGATGAGTCCATGCGGTACGGTGGTGATGCCTGCTGCATCGGCCATACACATAATCATTTGCTCTGCTTCTGGCAAGGCACGATACTCATTCGTCTGCGGCTTTAGAATATATCCGGATGGATAACCAACTAAAGTTAGGCGAGCTTTCTCTTCTTTGGACAGGTGCAGCGACAATTTTTTTTGCACACCCGGTACAGTGTAGCCCTTACTGATTGTTTCATTTGCAATCCATTCTAATGCTTCGTTTGAAATGGTGATTTCAGGTAATCTGGTAGTTCCAAAGAAATGTTTGATGCAGGAGTGATGCCAGCCGCAGGAGGCAGCTCCTTTATTCTTGATGGGCTTTCCACAGCAAAGGCAGATCATTTGCGCACCTCCTGAATGGTTACATTGCCAATTGTATCACGACATGCGACAAGCAGCAAACCAAAACGGTCTTTTCGATTAAGTTTCCAGTTGCGCGTGACAACATTTAGCAGCCACCCTTCTGGAATGAGACCGTCGAAGAAAGAAAATAGTGTGCTGGAGTCATAAGGCTCATCACGCAGCGGAAGAGTCAGCGAAACTGCTCTCGGATTCTCGCTGCTTAGATAATCTGCATCATAGGCAAAGCGGTAGCCATCTTCTGTCTCAGAAAGTGTGCCAGCATAGCAATCTTCGATATAAACAAATCCTGTTCTAAATGCGTCCATCAGTTTGTTTCCTTTCTGCCGGGGACGGCTTCCATGCCAAACATAGCAAGTGCTATATTTACTTTGTCCATGCGGACAGTAGGCTTTCCCTGCTCTAATTCACGAACAAAGCGAAGTCCAAGACCAGAACGAACAGCAAATTCTTCTTGCGTGAGTCCTGCAGCCTTGCGGCTTTCGCGGACAAACAGGGCAATCTTGTTCACGATAAACACCTCCAAAGGCTTAAATCATCACTATATTTTATACCCAATCGGGGCGAAAGTCAATAAGAATGGTGGAATTATACCCGATAGGGATTACATGAATTCGTGACGGATAGAGAAGAAAGACAAGCCATGTCTAAAAACGCGGATGCACACGCTGCAAAAGTGTGATAGAATCATACCGTCGAAAGATACAGAGAGGCTCCCGCGCACGGCGCGAGGGGCTTTTTTGTACCGTTCGATAGAAAAAACATGCGCAAAAGAGACGCAAAGAAAGGAAATGTATGAGCAACAAAGAAAAACATCGAGAATAGATTCAGTTTCCGCTTCGACAGAGACTGAAACGCCTGTGTATGCGCTTGGCAACAGCAGGTGAAACTATCCGCGGAACAGTGCAGCAGATAGCGGGCAATCATGTGCTTCCAAGGAGAAAAGCACAATCATCACTGTCATGTCTAAAAACGCGGATGCACACGCTACAAAAGTGTGTTAGAATCATACCATCGAAAGATACAGAGAGGCTCCCGCGCACGGCGCGATGGGCTTTTTTCGTACCGTTCGATAGAAAAACGTGCGCAAGGAGCGCACAGAAAAGAAAGGAAACATATGAGTAACCAAGAAAACTATCAGGAACAGACTCAATTCCCGGCTCAGCAGGAACTGAAACATCTCCGCACCCGATGCGGCAAGGTGTACGCGCTGGGCAACAACCGTTTCCGGGCAGTCGTGCAGACCACGCCGGTTCACGAGTTCGACGCGGCGACGCACCAGTGGGTGGAACTTTCCGCCGAAAAGCGCCAGCAGATGGCGGCGCAGGCGCACAGCCCGATTGCGACGTTCGCGGATA
>ERZ772881.601-NODE-601-length-38961-cov-3.786023_pt1 | contig 38961 bp, 37 predicted proteins | sample MGYA00580581_ERZ772881 | MGnify/ENA primary metagenome ERZ772881 (study PRJEB29015, sample SAMEA2737668) | human gut metagenome | biome: human gut; feature: human-associated habitat; material: faeces | place: China | collected 2012 ...
TACGGCCCTGAAGGGCCTTGAGACATCAGATGTCAGCTTTGTCCGGTATAGCAATAGATCCGATCTGCTTATCGCCGACAATCTGACGTCTGAAAGGCCCGCACGGGCCGGTCTGACTTCTGATATCTGGGCCGTCAGGGCGGGGCTGACGTCCGATATCCAAAACTGGGGCTCCTCCACGAGCCCCAGTTTTATGCTATAATGTACAGGATAATATACACACGAAAGGAGAGCGCATCCCATGACCGGTATTACCCTGATCCTGGTTCTGGCCCTGATGGGCGGTTTGATTGCCTATCTGGGAGACAAACTGGGAAGCAAAATCGGCAAGAAACGGCTCCGGCTTTTTGGCCTGCGCCCTCACGACACCTCCGTGGTCATGACCATCGTCAGCGGTATCCTGGTTGCCACCCTAACCATCACCGTCCTGACCATCGCGTCCAAAGAGGTCCGCACGGCCTTGTTCGGCATGGAGAAGATGCGGGCGGAAATCGCTTCCCTGACAGCCACCCGGGATAAGGCCAATGAAGAACTTTCTGCCCAGAGTGCCAAAATCGAAGAACTGGACGGGAAAATCAGCGAAGCCACCCAGGCTGCGGAACAGGCTCGCCTCCAGCAGGCCCAGGCGGAAACCCAGATGAAGGAAGCCCAGGCCCAGATGCAGCAGGCCCAGGCTGACTTGGGGCAGCTCCAGGCCCGGTACAACGAAGCCAGTGCCCGGCTCCAGGAAGCCCAGGCACAAGTCCGCCAGGCAGAAGCAGCCCGTGACCAGCTCCAGCAGGATGTGAAATCCTTGGAAGACACCGCCAAGAAACTCCGGGAGGGCATCGTGGCCATCCGGGAAGGGAATGTGGTGTTCCGCAGCGGTGAAATCCTCTATTCAGGAGTCCTGAAAGGGGGACAGAGCGAAGAAGCCACCCAGAAACAGGTCCAGGATTTCCTCAACGAAGCCAATATCCAGGTGGCCGGCCGGGTCGGGGTGGATCCCACCACACCGGTGATCTGGCTCAGCCAAGAGGCGGTGGAACAGGCCGCCCAGAAACTGGAGAAATACAAGGGGGATATGTACGTCCGGGTCTGTGCTGCCGGGAACATCCTTTCCGGAGAAGTGGTGGTTTCCCGGCTGGAAATGGCCGGGGATAAGGTGGTATACCCCCAAGGGACCCTGATCCTGTCCCAGACCATTACGGTCCAGCCGTTTACCAGCGAGCCGGATCTGGCCCTCATGGCTTTCCTGAAGTCTGTGAACCGGGCTGCCCAGGCCGACGGCGTGATTCCCAATCCCATCACCGGGGATGTGGGGGCCATTACCAGTACGGAACTGACCGCTGCCAGTGAAAAGATCCGCAGCCTGGGAGGCCGTGTGACCATTACGGCAAAGGCCCGCCGGGACATCACCGTGGCAGGGCCGGTGCTGCTGGATCTGGAAATCCGTCAGACAGGAGGGAGTGCCCATGTCCAGTGAAACCCTCTATCTTGGGGTGGACCCAGGACGGGATAAGACCGGGGCTGCCCTGGTAACGGGGGACGGCGCCCTGGTCCGCCAGGCCGTCCTGCCCACCGCCTGCTTTTTGGAGCACCTCCGGGATTTTCTGGGGGACGATGTCCCCGCCGGATGCATCCTGGGGGATGGCACAACTTCACAGGCCATGAAAGGGCAGCTGGAGGAAGCTTTCCCCCGGCTGCCTCTTTACCAGGTGGATGAATACGGCAGTACCCAGGAGGCTAAAAAGCTTTATTGGCAGCTCTTCCCGCCCCGGGGCTGGAAACGGCTGCTGCCGGCAGCTCTTTTGGATACTCCGTCCGCGGTGGATGGACTGGCAGCTGTGGTTTTGGTCCAAAGATATCTACGTGATAAAACTGTGAAATAAAGACTGATAAGTCACAGAACAGACTCATGAGTCATGTGAAGAAACAAGGTACAATCGGGTAAAAATGGAAACTTTCTCCCATGTACCTTGTTTCTTTTTATTCCTCATGCTACACTGGCATTGTGAAGGAATTCACACCGTCCTGCCCAAAGGCCAATGGATGGATGCTTCCAGGATGTGTACGTAGAGGAAACAAGGATACTCGCACGGAAAAGACTGGAAAACTCCGGAAAGGAACCTGGCAGCAGGACAAATCCAATTCAAGGGAGTGTTTCCTATGAAAAAATCTTTAGTTTTTGCCATGGCTATGGCTCTGGGTGTCAGCGCGACTGCTTTCGCTGCCAACCCCTTCTCTGATCTGCCTGCTGGCCACTGGGCTTACGGCGCCGTTGCCAAACTGGCTGCTGCCGGCGTAGTCGACGGCTATCCTGACGGCACCTTCAAAGGCGACAAGACCATGACCCGTTATGAAATGGCTCAGATCGTTGCTAAGGCTCTGGCGAAAGGCGCCATCGGTGCCGACGACAAACTGGTCAGCGAATTCGCTGATGAACTGGACAACCTGGGCGTCCGGGTTGCCAAACTGGAAAAGAATGCTGATGCTGTGAAGATCACTGGGAATGTCCGTCTGAGCTATCGGGACAGCAGCGGCGGCAAACTGAAAGGTGTCGGTGACAAATCTCAGTCCCGTCTGCGTACCCGTCTGTTCCTGACCGGGGAAGTCAACGACAACTGGCATTACGTTTCCATGCTGGAAAATAACCAGTACTTCCAGGGTGAGAACGAATCCGGCGATTCCGATACTTCCTTCCAGAGAGCTTATCTGGACGGCAACATCGGTGTCTGGAACATCCAGGCCGGCCGGTTCAACAAGACCATTGCTGAAGGCAACGTCTACGATAACCGGGTAGATGCAGTACAGTTCAAAGTTCCTTTCGGCCAGGCTTATCTGAGCGCTGCTTACGGCAAGATGGCCAGCAAGGATGTCTATGGCTACACTGGTTATCTGACTAACAGCAAAGATGGAGACAGAGACTCCGTTGCTGACAAGTTCTGGAACGCAGAATTGGGTGGCAGCATCGGCAACCTGGATCTGGCTGCTACCTACACCAAAGCTGATGACATCAATGGTGCTATCGACAACGGTCTGGTAGGCGACGCTAAGATCTGGACCGTGGGTGCCAACTACAAAGCTGGCGACTTCAAGATCGGTGCCATGTACCTGAAGGGTGACGATGATACCCTGACCGGTGCTTATAAGAGCAATGATGATGATGGTTATGTAGTTTCTCTGGGCTACAAAGGCGCTGCCGCTTCCAAACCTGGTTCTTGGGGCCTGTTCGCTAAGTATTACGATCAGGGAGCTCCCACCATCGTTTACCACACCATGAACGGCCTGTGGGATAAGTTCACCGGCGAAGGCTTCAAAGGCTATCAGGTCGGCGGCAACCTGACCCTGGCCAAGAACATGGTGGCTCAGGTAGAATACTATGACCTGAAGGGCAAAGAATCCGATGCCCATGCTCGGACCCTGTGGTCTCAGATGGTCGTAACCTTCTAATTCCACTGCTTCTTTGGGTATCCGCCCTTTTTAAGGGCGGGGGACCATGCAGAGCATGGTGGTGGATTCTTCCATCACCGATACAAAAAGGACGATTCTTCGGAATCGTCCTTTTTTCGTGCTATAAAATCATAATATCGTGATAAAAACATGAAATTTAAAAAATAAAACATGTATGATTGTAAATGTTAGTCAAATAAAATTCACATATTTGCATATTTCTGTTATCTTGTGGTAAAATAAGCACGTGACAAAAAGTTGTCACAATAGCATTGTGAATTCCACAGGAACAGAAAGCTGAAGGAACCAGAGGAAACAAGGCGACTCGCGGCAGAATTCAGCAGGATGTCCTTACGGGATCCACTCCGACTTTCCTAAGGAGGAATATCCATGAAAAAGTCTTTAGTTTTTGCTATGGCTATGGCTCTGGGCGTAAGCGCTACTGCTTTCGCTGCCAACCCGTTCTCTGATCTGCCTGCTGGCCACTGGGCTTACGGCGCTGTTGCTAAACTGGCTGCTGCCGGCGTGGTTGACGGCTATCCTGATGGCACCTTCAAAGGCGACAAGACCATGACCCGTTATGAAATGGCTCAGATCGTTGCCAAGGCTCTGGCCAAAGGCGCTATCGGTGCTGATGACAAACTGGTCAGCGAATTCGCTGATGAACTGGACAACCTGGGTGTTCGGGTTGCCAAACTGGAAAAGAACGCTGACGCTGTGAAGATCACCGGGAATATCCGTACTCACTACAAAAATACTACTGGTGAACTGAAAAAAGGCCATGAAAGCAAAACTCGGTCCCGTCTGTTTTTCACCGGCGAAGTGAACGATAACTGGCATTATGTTGGGATGCTGCAGAACGAACAACGCTGGGATAACGCCGGCAAGAACGATTCCGGTGATAACGACACTGACTTCCAGCGTGCTTACCTGACCGGTAATATCGGCGTAGTGAACATGACCGCCGGCCGGTACAATGGTACCTATGCTGAAGGCAACGTGTACGATACCCGTGTTGATGCTGTGAACGCCAATGTGAAGACTGGCGCTACCTACATCGGCGCAACCTGGGGCAAACTGGCCAACCTGGATACCTATGGCTGGAGCACCAAGACGGATTCCAAAGCTGGTGAATTTGCTCAAGCAGTGCTGGGCGGCGACATCGGCAACCTGAACCTGGAAGCCAACTACATCCATGCAAAAGACATCGTTACTCCTTGGATGACTGGCAAAGACAACATCTGGACCGCTGCTGCTACCTACAAAGCTGGCGACTGGACTGTGGGCGCTATGTACCTGCACGGTGATGCCGATGATAAGGTTAACGGTGTAGAACCCGACAACGATGGCTGGGTTGCCAAACTGGCTTACAAGGGTGCCAAAGCTGCCAAAGCTGGTTCCTGGGGTCTGTTCGGTAAATACTATGACCAGGGCGGCGCAACCTACATCGCTCATACCATGAATGGCAACTACGATGCTTTCGGTCCGGACGGCTTCAAAGGCTGGATGGTCGGCGGCAACCTGACTGTGGCTAAGAACATGGTGGCTCAGGTTGAATACTATGATCTGAAAGACAAAGGTTCCACCAGCGATCATTCCAAGACCCTGTGGTCTCAGATGGTTGTTACCTTCTAATTCCAGAACGATTCCAAAGACGGTTCCTTCGGGAACCGTCTTTTTGCATATATTGTTACAAAAGATACAAGAAATAAGTTATGATAAAAAGAATAACTATACATATTGCTATTTATACAGAAATGTGATAAAAATATGACATATACACACCAGGAAATGGAATACCCATCGCACCCGCTTTATCCCGGTCAGCTGCCGGAAAGCTTCCACCAGCAAAAGAGGCAACAAGGAAACTCCGCAGGGTGGAAGGATCCGTACACTGCCTGGATAAAAATAAACTCCAGGAGGAATCTCCCATGAAAAAATCTCTAGTCTTCGCCATGGCGATGGCACTGGGCATCAGCACCACCGCTTTCGCCGCCAATCCTTTCTCCGATCTGTCCCCCGGCCACTGGGCCTACGGCGCCGTTGCCAAACTGGCTGCCGCCGGCGTAGTAGATGGCTATCCTGACGGCACCTTCAAGGGGAACCGGACCATGACCCGGTATGAAATGGCCCAGATCGTGGCCAAGGCCCTGGCCAAAGGGGCCATCAGCGCCGACGACAGACTGATCAGCGAATTTGCCGACGAACTGGACAATCTGGGGGTCCGGATTGCCAGACTGGAGAAAAACGCAGACAATGTCAAAATCACCGGGAACATCCGGACCCACTACGTCCACACCACCGGTGACCGGGGCAGGAGCAGCGTCACCAAGACCCGGTCCCGTCTCTTCTTCACTGGGGAAGTGAACGACAACTGGCATTATACCGGGATGCTCCAGAATGAACAGCAGTGGAACAATAAGGGGAAGAACGATTCCGGGGACAGCGATACGGACTTCCAGCGGGCCTTCCTCACCGGTCACATCGGTGCCGTCGATGTGACTGCCGGCCGCTATGGCGCCTTCTATGGGGACGGCAATATCTACGATACCCGGGTGGACGGTATCAACGCCAAAACGAAATTCGGGAATGCCTATGCAGGCGCTACCTGGGGCAAGATGGCCAACAAGAGCACCTATGGCTGGACCGGCCTCAATGAAACCGATAAGGAAAAACAAGCCAAGGCCAAAGCCTCCAAAGCCGGGGAATTCACCCAGGCTGTACTGGGCGGCGACATCGGCAACCTGAACCTGGAAGCCAGCTATTACCATATCAAAGACCTGAAGACCGAATGGGTGAGCGGATCCAACAACATCTGGACCGCCGCTGCCAACTACAAGGCCGGAGACTGGAATGGGGGCATCATGTACCTTCACGGGGACGCCGATGAATTGGTAAACGGCGTGGAACCGGACCATGACGGCTGGGTGGCCAAATTGGGATATAAGGGTGCCACCGCCGCCAAGCCGGGGAGCTGGGGCCTCTACGCCCAGTATTATGACCAGGGCGGCGCTACCTACGTGGCCCATACCATGTGCGGGGATTACGCGGCTTTCGGCCCTGCCGGCTTCAAAGGCTGGATGGTGGGCGGCAACCTGACCGTGGCCAAGAACATGGTGGCCAAGGTGGAATATTATGACCTGAAGACCCGGGACGCCAATGAAGAATTGAAAATCAAAGATGGCGATCACAGCCGGACCCTGTGGTCCCAGATTGTGGTGACGTTCTAAAGATAAAAGGGAAGAGGGGCTGTTGCAGGAGTGGCAGCCCCTCTCTTTTTTACGAAAATGTGCCAACCTATACAATATTTTCTTTATAGACCAATCCGAGCCAGGTCCCGTTGCGTTTATATACGGAATATGGTAAATTTATGAAAGATAACAGACTATTCACAATTGCTTTATCCCGGTCAGGCACCGGAACGCTTTTCTTGGAACAGAGGAAACAAGGAGACTCGCGGGAAGGGAAGGACGGAACAGGGACTGACTGGATAAAAATAAACGCTGGGAGGAATCTCCAATGAAAAAATCTCTGGTATTTGCTATGGCTATGGCCCTGGGCGTCAGCGCTACCGCTTTTGCGGCCAACCCCTTCTCTGATCTGCCTGCTGGCCACTGGGCCTACGGCGCCGTAGCCAAACTGGCGGCTGCCGGCGTCGTCGATGGCTATCCTGATGGGACCTTCAAGGGCGATAAGACCATGACCCGGTACGAAATGGCCCAGATCGTGGCCAAGGCTCTGGCCAAAGGGGCCATCGGTGCTGATGACAAACTGGTCAGCGAATTCGCTGACGAACTGGACAACCTGGGCGTCCGGGTGGCCAAACTGGAAAAGAATGCGGACAATGTAAAAATCACCGGGGCTGCCCGTTATGCTACCTATACGGTCAGAGGCGGCGCTGCTAAGGCTGCATATGGTGAAAATGCCCATGGTTCTACCCTCCGGTCCCGTCTGTGGTTCACGGGCGAAGTGAACGACAACTGGCATTATACCGGCATGCTCCAGAATATCCAGAGCTTCGAAGGAAAGAATGAATCTGGGGACAGCGATACCGAATTCCAGAGAGCGTACCTGAGTGGGAATATCGGGGCTGTGAACCTGACCGCCGGCCGTTACAATGCATTCTTCTCCGATGGGAACGTATTCGATGACCGGGCCGATGCCATCGAAGGACGGATCAACTTCGGCAAGACCTATTTCGATGCAGCCTGGGGAAAACTGGCCAACGATGTGAACTATGGCTGGACGGCAGATGGAGATAAGAATCAATCCGCTGCAGATACCTTCTATGCCTTTGTATTGGGCGGCAACTACGGCAACCTGCATGGGGAAGCGACCTATCTGAAAGCCGATGATGTAAAAGCCATGGGCATGCAGGGGGATGACAAGATCTGGACTTTGGGGGCCGATTATCAGGCTGGCAAACTGAACATCAATGCCATGTACCTGAAGGGCGATAATGACTACATCGATACATTGAGCGGAACGGATGATGACGGCTATGTGGTGGGCCTGAATTATGCCGGTGCTGAAACCAGTAAACCGGGCACCTGGGGCCTGTATGCCAAATATTATGACCAATCCGCTCCTACCGTGCTGGCCCACACCATGAATGGTGATTACACCATGTTCGATACCTATGGCTTCAAAGGCTATATGGTGGGCGGCAACCTGACTGTAGCCAAGAACATGGTAGCTACGGTGGAATACTATGACCTGAAGGGCAAGGGCGGCGATTTGGATAACAGCCATGCCCGTACCCTGTGGTCCGAACTGAACGTTACTTTCTGATCCGTACCAACCGGATACCTACTGATGGGCTGTGCAGGCCTGGCCGATGGGAAACTGTCGGCCAGCTGTACAGCTTATTTTTATGTAATAATTTGTACAATAATTATCTTATATCATAAATTTGATTTCACCATATTGCCATTTTTCGCAAAATATGTTACAAATATGCAAGATGACACAAAATTCACACTCAGAAATCATACTCGCTTTATCCCGGTCAGTTACCGGAAAGCTTTCACCAGAACCAGAGGAAACAAGGAGACTCGTGAAAATGGGGGAAGTGGAAGGGACTGCCTGGATAAAAATAAACTCTAGGAGGACTCTCCAATGAAAAAATCTCTAGTCTTTGCCATGGCCATGGCACTGGGCGTCAGTGCTACCGCTTTCGCAGCCAATCCTTTCTCCGATCTGCCCACTGGCCACTGGGCGTACGGCGCTGTAGCCAAACTGGCTGCTGCCGGAGTCGTCGATGGCTATCCTGATGGGACCTTCAAGGGCGATAAGACCATGACCCGGTACGAAATGGCCCAGATCGTGGCCAAAGCACTGGCCAAAGGGGCCATCGGTGCCGACGACAGACTGGTCAGCGAATTCGCTGACGAACTGGACAACCTGGGAGTCCGGGTGGCCCGGCTGGAAAAGAACGCGGACAATGTAAAGATCACTGGGAACTTCCGGTTCCATCATAGAGCTGCCAGCGGCGGACGAGTAAAAGCTGCCAATGACGAAGGAGTGGCAGATCGTTCTGATACCAAACTCCGGTCTCGTTTGTTCTTCACCGGCGAAGTGAACGACAACTGGCATTATGTTGGAATGCTCCAGAATATGCAGGACCTGGAAGGCAAGAACGAATCTGGGGACAGTGATACAGAATTCCAGAGAGCTTATCTGACCGGGAATATCGGGGTTGTGGATATCACCGCCGGCCGGTTCAATGATTTCATCGCTGACGGGAATGTGTTCGATGACCGGGCCGATGCTGTCCGTGCTGGTGTGAAGTTCGGCCAAGGCTACCTCTCTGCAGCCTGGGGTAAGATGGCCAATAATAGCCGGTATGGGTGGAACACGGATAAGAATGATTCTGTTGGGGATACCTATTGGAATGCTGCGTTGGGCGGTAACTGGGGCAACCTGCACGCAGAAGCTACCTATACGAAAATCAATGAACAGGACTTCGGTTCTGTAGTTGGATATCCTCATTTGGCGAAATCTGATAACAAGATTTGGACCGTAGGCGCCGACTATACCGCCGGAAAATGGAATGTGAGCGCCATATACTTAAAAGGCGACGCGGATCAGGCTGACGCAGTAAAATCTTGGACAGGTGTCGATCCGGATGATGACGGATATGTATTCGGCCTGAACTATGCCGGGGCTGAAAACAGCAAGCCTGGCAGCTGGGGCCTCTATGCCAAATACTATGACCAAAGTGCCCAGACGGTAGCTGCTCATACCATGAATGGTGACTACTATCTGTTCCCGATCACCGGGTTCAAGGGCTACATGGTGGGCGGCAACCTGGCAGTGGCTAAGAACATGATTGCTACGGTAGAATACTATGATCTGAAGGACAAGAATGGCGATGCAGGGGAATTTGCCGGCAGACATGCCCGCACCCTGTGGACCGACCTGACTGTAACCTTCTGATCATCCCATCAGAACCACAAAAAAACGGCTCTCCTCAAAGGAGGGCCGTTTTTTCAGTCTAACGCTTACCGTCTCACGTCTCACGCCGATGGAAGGCACCCATCGGGGTGCACCGTAGGGGATCGCCGCAGGCAAGCCCGTCCTGGCCGTCCAGAGGGCAGATATATGCCAAGGCAAATGCCCGGTATTTGCCATCCAAAATGACAAACGATGAATCGATAAAGGCCCGGCCTGCCAATTTGCCAACAAGCTGACATCTGAAAGGCCCGCAAGGGCCGGTCTGACGTCTTTATTTCCCCTCCTTGCCAAATTAATTAGCACGGTGTATAATTTGTGAAGTAAAGTTAGAAAAAACTAACTTATTTTTCTTTCCCTTCCCTGCGGCGCTGGCGGAGGAAACACGGCAACTCCTGCTGGCTGGGGAGGAAAGGGGAAAACCACAAGGAGGCTTTACCTATGGATAAAAAAATGATGCTGGCCCTGGCTCTGGCCTTGGGCATCAGCGGGACGGCCCTGGCGGCCAATCCTTTCTCCGATCTGCCTGCCGGCCACTGGGCCTATGGAGTTGTAGCCAAACTGGCGGCGGCCGGGGTGGTGGACGGGTTCCCTGACGGTACTTTCAAAGGGGATAAGACCATGACCCGGTACGAAATGGCCCAAATCGTGGCCAGAGCTCTGGCCAAAGGAGCCATTGGCGCCGATGACAAACTGGTCAGCGAATTTGCGGATGAACTGGACAATCTGGGCGTTAGAGTATCCAAACTTGAGAAGAACGCAGACCATGTCCAGATCACCGGGGAAGTACAGATGAGTTACCGGAATGATTCCGGGGCCGCCACCGGCAAGGGCAGCGAATCCGATCTCCGTACCCGTCTGTGGTTCACCGGGGAAGTGAACGACAACTGGCATTATGTGGCCATGCTGGAAAATCACCAGTACTTCGGCGGCCGGAACGAATCCGGGGACAGCGATACGGATTTCCAGAGAGCTTTCTTGGACGGCCGGATCGGGGTCTTGGAACTGAAGGCCGGTCGGTATGATGAATTCCTGGCAGATGGAAACATTTACGATAACCCGGTGGACGGGATCAAGGCCAAGGTACCCCTGGGCCATGCTTCCTATCTCCAGGCTGCCTACGGCAAGATGGCCGATGTGTCCGGGTTCGGCTATATGAGCGATGAGGAAAAGGTATCCACCGCTGACAAGTTCTGGACCAGCGAACTGGGCGGAGACATCGGCAACCTGCACCTGGCGGCCACCTACACCAAGGCGGACAATGTGACCTTCCTGGATGGGGCGGACAATGAGATCTGGACCGCCGGAGCCGGGTACCAGGCCGGCAAGCTGGGCATCAACGCCATGTACCTCCGGGGCAGCAACGACTACGAAAAAGACCGTGACTGGGACAAGGACGGCTGGGTGGCCGGGCTGACTTACGGCGGGGCTGAAAGCGACAAGCCGGGCAGCTGGGGTCTTTTGGCCACTTATTATGACCAGAGCGCTTCCACGGTGATCGACCATACCATGGATGGCAATTGGGATGCCTTCATCCCAGGAGACAACGGGATCACTAACGGGTTCAAAGGCTGGAAAGTGGGGGGCAACCTGACCCTGGCCAAGAACATGGTGGCCGAAGTGGATTACTACGACCTGAAAGGCAAGGAAGGGGAACAGAACGGGAAACACGCCCGGACCCTCTGGAGCCAGCTGGTGGTGACATTTTAAAGAAGGGGGGTGAAAATACCCCCCCCCGGTCGCGGGTCACGAGCCTGGACGTTTAATCCGTTTGTTCTTTTCCGATAAAGTCGAATGGAAACTGTAAAATGGAATCTTGGGTCCGTACCAACAAGCCCGCGATTCACGACTTACGACTCTCGACCAAAGCGGCTGTGAAGAAAAGGCTTTTCATTTCTTCACAGCCGCTTTTTTTAATTGGAATAAAGCGCTCGGCGCTTTATCTCCATGTATTGCACTGGGTCATCTGGTCCACCAGGGAGGTCCCGCTGCCGGCCATCAAATCCACTTTGCTGACTACCACCTGCATGATCCGGTTCTTCACCACGCCGCTGGAGGTTTCCATGCCGTAGGAAGCCAGGGAGTGGATCATGTAGGGAGTGCCATTGTAATTGCCCAGCACCATCATTACATGGTAGGGGGTGAACAGCAGGGAGCCGGGGGCTGCAGTTTTGATGTAGGCCAGTTTCTCCGCATGGGTCAGACCCTGGAAGCTTTTTCCCGGGAAGGACTGGGCCTGCTCATCTCCGTTCCGGGGCAATTGGATCCCCATGGTCCGGTACACATCCTGGACGAAAGAGGAGCAGTCCACACTGTTATGCATGCCGCCCCAGCCGTAGGGAGCTCCCAGATGTTTGAAAGCCATTTCGATGGTATTGTTGGCCGTATAGGGCAGGTAGCCTTGGTGGAGATCCGCTCCATAAGCAGCTTTTACCGGGACGATCTGGAGATAGCCTTGGTGGTTCCGGATGGGCAGGAGCAGGTTCCCGTTCCGGGTGGGGATGGCGGCACCCATTTGGTACAGCTGGGGTTGGGAGCCGGCCTGGAGGGTCAGGATCCGTCCGGTGACTACCGCCGGAGCGTCCGGAGCGGCGTAGGTCTGCCAGGTCTTGGCATCAGTGATGGCTACTTTGTTCCGGGGAACCCAGCCTCGATAGTGGGGGGTCCGGACAAAAATGAAATTTCCCTGGGGATTGGTGTGGTACACCCGGACCGGAGTGGCCGGATCCACAGCCGTTTCCTGCCAGTTGTCGAACTGGGTATCGGAGGCGGAATCGAAGGCTCGCTGGAGGGTGGGAAAGGAACGGAGATCCACCCGGTCCACCACCACTCCGTATTTCACCGTATTGGTGGGACGGATATTGGCTTTGGCGTCCTGGACCAGCTGGGCGGCAAAGGTGTGGCTGATGGGCGCCCCTTGGATATACTGGTCTTCGTCCATGCCGAAGGAATTCACATAGCCGGTGAGTTTGTCGCCGGAAATGGTGGCGCCCAGATCCTGGATGGAATCGCCGAAAGTGGCTTTGTCCATCTGGGCGTTCATGGCATGGATCCGTTCCGGGGTGGCCAGGACGGTGTTCCCGGCAGCAGTGATCCAGGCGGAAGGTTTGGTCAAAGAAGCCGGTGTGCCGGGCATGGCCGCCGCAGCCAAAGCCACAGATGCGGACAGGCAGAGGGCACCGGTCAAAAGGGATATACGATGGAAAGCATGCAGCAAAATGATAACCTCCTTTATATAGCGTCCTTATTATACCATAAGAAAGGCTGCTGCTCATGCAGCAGCCTTTCTTATGGTATAATATCCCCTGTGAGTTCCAAGAGAAAGGACGGAAGAGGAAATGGGAAGATATGTAATCGCCCGGCCGGTGGTCAGTGAACTGGTGGTGGAAAAATCCCGGTTCCTGTGCACCCTGACACGGGTGGAGAGTGAAGCCGAAGCCCAGGGGTTTGTCCGGGCCATGAAAAAGAAGTACTGGGATGCCACACACAACTGTTCCGCCTACATCGTGGGGGCTGACAACCGGGTGGAACGGTCCAATGACGATGGGGAACCCAGCGGGACGGCGGGATCTCCCATGCTGGAAGTGCTGCGCCGGAAAGAGCTCTACAATACGGCTGCGGTGGTGACCCGGTATTTCGGAGGCATCAAGCTGGGGGCCGGCGGTCTTACCCGGACTTACGGAAAAGCCGTGGCACAGGCGGTGGACGAGGCCGGCCTGGCGGAAAGGGTGCCCATGGCGGACTGCAGCTTCCTTTGGTCTTTGGACGATGTAGGCCGGGTACTGAACTTATTGTACCAACAGTCTTTGTTTACGGTGGGGGATGTGGAATATGGCAGCCGGGCAAAGCTCCATCTGGTGATGCCGGAGAGCCGGAAGGAGGAAGCAGAGGCCTGGCTGACTGAAAGTCTCAGCCGGCCGGTGCAGCTGAAAGAGGAAAGGAAGTTCTTCAAAGAATGTCCCGTCTTTTCCCGGCCTTGATTTTCCACCCATATTACAGTACACTTATCATATTGTACATTTATGAGATGATGGGGAAAGTACATCTTAGAAAGCAGGCTCGATAGAATGCTGAAAAAAACTTGTGCGGTCCTGATGAGCTGTCTGGTCCTAGGGGCCACGCCAGCCCCTGTCTGGGCAGCAGATGCCAGTGGTGCTGTAAAGACGCTTACACGTACGGAAAACAAAGTAACGGTAGAATGTCCGCAGGTAACCGGCGGCAGCAGGGCAGCTGATGAAAAAATCAACCGGGCCCTGAGCAGCCAGGCGGCTTCTTTTGCCAGTGAAGCTTCCACCTTGGGCGGAGGGAAGGTCCACTATGATGTCCACAAATCGGATGGGGAGCTGATCAGTTTCACCTTGGTCATGACGCCCAACATGGGTGTTGAAGAAAGCCTCGGTATGACTTTTGACCGGAAAACCGGAGATCTGCGGCCATTGAGCTACTATTATACCAAAGACCAGCTGGCAGGACTGGCCCAGAACGGGCTCCAGTACTTGTATGACGTGGATCCGGCCAAGCTCCAGACCCTTCCAGATACCTATTATGTGGATAAGGACGGCAGTCTGATTGGGGTCTACCATGCTGGTGCCGTGCTGGATAAAAGCGAGGGAGAAATCGAGATCAATCTTTCTGCTGCGGGCATGGATGCGGACGGCAATGTAACGGCAGCTCCCATCGACCACAGCAGCGGATCTGCGGAGGAGACGCCAGCTCCAGCTGACACGGCTGACAAACCCGCTGGTGCGGCAGTTGCGACCGGGGAAAGCCCCGGGACTGGCCTGGCCAAACTGAGAGCTCGGATCGCTGCCCGGGAAAAAGCCCAGGATGAGGCCCAAGCCAAAGCCGATGCCAAGGCAAAGGCCAAGGCGGAGAAAGAGGCCCGGGCCAAAGCGGAAGCAGAAGAACGCCTGAAGGCCCAGCAGGAAGCGGAAGTCCAGACCAGGGCAGAAGCACGGGCCAAAGCCCGGGCGGAAGCCAAAGCCAAGGCTGAAGAACAGGCACGGAAAGAGGCTGCCCAAGCTGCCAAGACCCAGTCTGCCAAGGAAACCAAGGCAGCAGAAGTGGCGGCCGACAGCCCGACAGCCGTGGCCAAAGGGGCTGATGCAGCTGGGAAGACCGCTGCTGCCGCAGCCAAACAGGCCGTGCCGGAACCCAAACCAGAAGTCCAGAAGGCAGAACAGGCTCCTGCCCGGCCGATGACTGTGAAGGAAAAGGTGGCGGCCATCCAGGCTCAGGAAGCCAAAGAAGAAGTTGCCCGGGAAGAAGCCCGGATGAAGGAACTTGTGGCCATCCGGGAAGCGGCAGAGAAACGGGCTGCTGAAGAAAAGGCCCGCCGGGAAGCGGAAGAACGGGCGGCAGAAGAAGCCCGCCGGGCAGCGGAAGCTGCTGCGGAAGCAGAACGGCAGGCTGAGGCACAACGCCAGGCGGAAGCAGCACGGGCTGCAGCTGCGGTGCTGGACACGGATGTAAGCGGGGCCGGGGTGATCACTGGCACGGAGGTGCGGATGCGGGATGGCGCCGGCCTGGACAGCGGCGTCATCGGTGTCTTCAGCCAGGGTGAGTCGGTCCAGGTGTTGGGCAGCGCCCGGGCGGACGGCATGACCTGGTACAAGGTGAGCCGCAGTGACGGCTCCACAGGCTATGTGGCTGCAGATTACTGCAGCCTGGGCAGTGGAGACAGCAGTGCCGGTGCTTCCGGCACCATCACTGGCACAGAAGTGCGGATGCGGGCCAGCTACAGCACGGACAGCGAGGTGCTGGGGTATTTCGAGAACGGCGAAACGGTTGCCATCCTGGACGATGTGACCAGTGCCGGACAGCGCTGGCTGAAAGTCCGCCGGAGCGATGGTTCCGTGGGCTGGGTATCCGCTGATTTCTGTACCCAGGGCTGATCCTGTGAAATCTTTTTTATGACTGGAAGGTCAGGGACGTTCGTGATACAATGACTACATCAAAGGAGAAGGAGGCAGACCGTGATGAAAAAGATGGGACGGATCATCGCCGCACTATGCTGTCTGCTGGGTCTGACATTCCCCATGGATCGAAAAGCGGATGCTGCTGCAGCTGGGATCATTATCGGTACGGAAGTGCGGATGCGGAAAGGCGCAGGGACGGATACGGAAATCCTGGGTTATTTTGAGGATGGAGAAAAGGTAGAAGTCCTGAAGAGCAACGTGAACGAGGGCCGAAAATGGTATGAAGTGAGCCGGAAGGATGGAACCCTGGGCTGGGTGGCCGGAGAATACTGCCGGGTACAGGAAGGGGCCCTGATCCCTTCAGAAACCCGCCTCCAGGACCGGAAGGGCCGGATCACCGGTACGGAAGTACGGATGCGCAGCGATCCCAGCCAGAACGGGGATGTGCTGGATTATTTCGCCAAGGGGGAAATCGTGACCATCCTGGATGCAGCTGATGGAGGCGGTATCCACTGGACCAAAGTGGAACGGGAAAACGGGGATATCGGCTGGGTTGCTTCTGATTACTGCCAAGAACTTTAATTTTCTGGCCAAAGCTTTCCCGGATGTGATAAAATAAGAGAAATGACTACTAGGAGGTTTGTAGCAATATGAAAAAATTCTGGCAAACGCTGTCTGCCGTCGCTTTCAGTGCAGCACTGACGCTGCCTGTCTTCCAGCAGGCGGAAGCAGGGACTTTTACGTTTACGCCGTCCAAGCCGGCAGAAACCACCGCCCAACAGCAAACTCCTGCTGCAACGCCTCAGGTGAAATCCCTGAAATTGGCTGTGGTGCCCTTGATGATCGGGGAAAAGGTAGAAGACAATGAAGGGATGAAACCCATCGTTTTCAGCAATGAAATCGCCAAGGCTTTCCAATATCCCGAATATGATATGGTGGATTCCGATGTGGTCCGGAAAGTGGCTCTCCAGGAACAGGACAACCTGTTTACCCAGGCTGGGCTGGAAGCAGTAGCCAAAGCCAGCGGCGCTGACGTGGTCATCGTCATGGCTGTGGACAAGTTCGACGTAACGGAAGACAACTTCCGCAGGGAACCCATGACCATCCTGGATTACCAGGGGCGGTTCGCTACGGTGAACATGCTGAACCACAAATTCAAAAAAGACAACTGGCATTACGGAAGGGAAATGGAATCTGGAGCCATCAATCCCCGGTCCGACTGGCCTCATCACGAATTCGGCCTGTTCTGCCGGAGAGAGCTGAAAAAAGTGATTAAGAACAATAAATAAAGGGGGTGTGAAAGAATCCACACCCCGGGGCCGCGGGTCACGGGTCACGGGTCGCGAGCCAGGAGGTTCAAGCCGTATGTCCTTTTTCTATAGGGAGGGTACGACAAAATCGTCTGGAACTTGCAAAACTGGATCTTCGGTCTGTACCAACAAGCCCGCGACTCATGACTCGCGACCAAAGGGGCTGTTGCATAAGCAACAGCCCCTATTTCTTGCAAGGAAGGGAACCACACCAATGGATTGGGCAGAAATCAAGGCGGCAGGCTTGGCCTGCTACAATATCAAGCATCTGAAGGAACGGAAACGCTACTGGGTCTATCTGATCCGCTGCCGGACCCACCGGGGACAGATGGATGCACTGCAGAAATTCTTCCATGGGGATCCCCTGCGCCGGGAAGTGCTCCAGGGGATGCCCTGTCTCCTGGAACAGGCGACCCGGGCTTTCTTTTTCAAGGGAGCAGATTGGGCAGAACGGGAAAAACTGATCACCTATCACTTTTTTGCCCTGCAACAGCTGATGGAACCGGAATTCCTCCGGCAGATTTATGTCCGCCACGGCCGGGTGAATTTGTGGACCGATGCATTCCAGGAAAAGCCTCTGACCCTGGATCTCCTTTTCCATCCCGGACAGCGGAAGGAAGGCTGTCTCTCCCTGGTCCTCCACTGGGGAGAACTGGATTTTTATCAGATCATGTTCTGGCTGGGACCGGATCCGGAAAGCGGAAAACCCTGCTTCTGGGTGGGGGCTCTCCAGGGGACCAGCCTAGGGAACGATGCGGTGAAGGCTATGACCAAGAAATTCTTTGGCTACCGAACCAAGAACCTGATCTTCTACGGGCTGCGGACCCTGGCGGATCTGATGGGCTGCCAGGCCATCTTTGCGGTGACCAATGCAGGCTATTATGCCATGAACCATGTGCGGATGGACCGGAAGCTGAAGACCGATTTCGGGGATTTCTGGGGAGAATGCGGGGGAGAACCCTGCGCTGATCCCCGGTTCTACCGGATTCCACTGGAAGAAAAACGGCGGGATCTGTCAGAACTGAAGCCTTCCAAACGGGCCAACCACCGGCGCCGGTATGAACTGATGGATCGAATGCGGGCCGAAATGGCAGAGAAACTGGCACCCTGGAAAAAAGCAAAGAGTGGAGAGGCCTAGAAGGAACGGCCTTTCGCCGTATCCTGATTTATGATACAATAAAACCAATAGTTCCTGAAAATACCCTGACGGAGGTGTCTGGATTGAAGAAAAAATTCATCAGCTTGTTATTGACGGCTCTGCTCTGCCTCACCAGCTTGGTCCCTGCTTTCGCAGAGGAGCTGGCTTCTACCAATACGGTGGCAGGGAAGGTGGAAATCGCGGAGAATTTCCTGTATGGCGCGGTGCAGACCGGCTCCCTGGTCTCCCGGGTGGATAAGATGGAAACGGATATGTATGGCCAGAAAAGCACTGGTCCCGTCATGAGCCGAGTGGACAAACTGTACAACCGGCTGGAAGGCGCCCCTGTCAATGGGCAGCTGTCCATGGCCACCATGATGAACGTCATCGAGTGGCAGTTCTCGGACCGGATGTCCATCGATGCGGCCAAGAGCCGGCTGGGCCATCTGGAAACCCAGATCTTCGGTACGGAATATGTCAAGGATTCCTTCAACAGCCGCCTGAACCGTCTCACCAAGGCGGCCTTCCCCAACGGCAGCCTGACTTCCAGCACGGTGGTGCTGCCCAAGGATTCCCTGATCAAAGTAAAATTCATGGAAGACATCAACAGCAAGACCAATCAGCAGGGGGATACCATCGACTTCATCGTGGATGACAATGTGTATGTGGGGGATGCCCTGGTACTGCCCAAAGGAGCCAAAGGCTACGGACAGATCAAAAAGATCGTACAGCCCCGGATCTTCGGACGGGATGCCCGGATCGACCTGGACTTTTCCCATGTGGTGGCGGTGAACGGGGGCGCGGTCCCTGTGATGGTGGGTGACCTGGCCAAACAGCAGGCCAAGACAGCTGCCGGTGCCGCCGGTGCTTCCATCGGGGGCATGATCCTCTTCGGGCCTGTAGGCGTTGTGGGCGGTGCCTTTGTGAAGGGTTCTTCTGTGACCATTCCTGCTGGGACCAATACTTATGTGCAGGTAGCGGAAGATACCAGCGTGGACGGCGTGATCCTGGCCGGCAGTTCTGCTGTGGGACAGCAGCTGGATGGGAGCAATGCCCAGGAAGGGCCTTCTGCTGCTCAGCCCGCTTCTGCGGTGACCAAGGAACCGGCTGGAGAACCGGCCGCTGTTGAAACGGCTCCTGCCCAGGAAACCCAGAAGGAAACTGCCGGGACGGTCCAACCCAAGAAATCTACGGGAGTGGCTCTGGATGAAACGGAACTGGAGCAGCCTGCAGATGACAAGAACGCTGTCCAAGAACCTGCTGCGAAAGACAGCGGGGAAGACAAAGCGGATGCAGAGACCGAAGCGGCTCTGGCCGAAGACCAGAAACGGGATGAAGAAGCCAAGAAACTGGTACGCAGGAACAACAGCCAGCCTGTGCTGGATGAAGATGACGGAAGTGCCTACAATTCTTCCACCCTTTGAGACGGTGGGGAAACCGGGCCTCTCTCTTTCACACAAAGTTGCGGAAGAGAGGGGCCTTTTGTGTTATAATATTGAAGAGTGTAACTGTTTTTCAGGCAGGGAGCTGCCTGCATGCAGATGATTTGATGATGCAGAAATTATCCATTGGAGGACAAGATCCTATGAACAAGAAGGCATTGGCCTTGGGAATTACATTGGCCCTGTCGCTGCCTGGGATGGCCAGTGCAGCGGTGACCTATGATGGGGGAAAACTGAGCAGCAAGGATGGCCCCGCCTTTCAGCCGGCCGTCCAGAGCCTGGATGAAGTGGAATCGCTGGCCCGGACCAAGGAAGGAGTCCATCGGCTCCAGGACCAGCCGGATGCTAAGACAGAAACCATCACCCGGGCTGGCCGGGAGACGGCAAAAGAGCAGAAATTGCGCCAGGAAAAGGGGGAGACCGTTCCCAGTGAATCCACTCTTCCCATCACTATTTATGGAGATCAGGTACAGTACAATTCGGAGACAGGTGATTTTGAAGCCAAGGGAAATGTGCGCCTGTACCAGGGCAATCAGAAGCTCTACACCGCCCAGGCCCAAGGAAATTCCAAAACTGGGGATGTGTATCTGTTGACCGGCGGACGGATTGTGGATGAAACCAGTTCCGGCACCAGTGTGACCGATGGCCAGTGGGGCCACTATAATTTCCTGGACAAGACCGGCACGGTGAAGAACATTTCCGGCCACAACGGCAAGGACTTGTACAAGGCAGATATCGGGGAAATCTATCCGGACAGGGTGGAACTGACCAGCGGAGGCAGCACCACTCGATGCCCGGCGGTGAAGCACCCACCCTGTGTGGAAGTGAAGGCGGACAAAGTGGTGATCTATCCCAAGGACAAGATCATCGCCTACAATGTGAAAGTATATGTGAAAGGCAAACACATCTATTCCCGGGACCGGTGGATCAACCGGATGGACGACAACGGCAGCAAGCAGAGTCTGCTGCCCCATATCGGCTATGATACGGACCATGGGGTGAAGATCCGCTACAATCTGGATTTCCCCCTGAGCGACAAGAACACCCTGGATGCGGAATTGAAGTATTATTCCAAGATCGGCTGGCGGCCTCTCTTTACCGACCGGCAGGACGAAAAGAACTTCTATGTGCAGATCCAGGACGGTCATACGGAAGACTCGGACAACAACTGGATCCGGAAAGAACGGGATGTGAAGTTCGTCTACAAAGCCCACAAGTTCGATGACCGGGTGCCGGTGAACTATTCTGCCTATATCAGCCACGGTCTATGGAAAGACAACTGGAAGCGGAGCTGGCACACGGAATACGGAGTATTCCTGAACCATGATCCCATCCGCCTGACCCATGAAAAGATGCCTCTGTACCTGAACCTGGGGGTGGGGCACAAGTGGGTGAAGGAAAGCATCACTGACGATACGAAAAAGACCATGCTGTATTCCGCCACCCTGCGGAAGGATTTCGACGGGGGCTGGAATACCTGGCTGGGCTATTATTATGAAAAAGAACACAGTTCCGTATTTTCCTATGCGGATCCGGACATGGCCAAGGAAGTCCAGTGGGGACTGGGCAAACGGCTGGGCCCCAATGACTGGGTGAACTTCGTCATGCGGTACGACCAGGGCAAGAGCAGTGTGTATGAATACATCTACCGGTGGTACCATGATTTCTGCTGCTTCCGCCTGGGCCTGGAGTATCGGGATAAGAAATACAACAATGATCATGAATGGAGTGTGACATATGACCTCTATCGGTGGTAAGGCACAGGAAATCATCGGAGCCCGGCTGCTGGAGCATGAAAAACTGGTCCACCGGGTCATGGGCAGCAAACGGCTGCTGAAAGCCATTGAAGAAGCGGCCGGGATGATCTCCCTGACCCTGGCTTCCGGGGGCAAGGTGATGTTCTGCGGCAACGGGGGATCAGCGGCGGATGCCCAACATTGGGCGGCCGAAATCGTCGGCCGGTTCCAGAAGGAACGGCCGGGGATGGCAGCCCTTGCACTGACGACGGATACGTCCATCCTGACGGCCATCGGCAACGACTACGGTTATGAACGGATCTTTGCCCGGCAGGTGGAAGGCCTGGGCCGGGAAGGGGATGTGCTGGTAGGGATTTCTACTTCCGGGAACAGCGGCAATGTGCTGGCGGCCATTGAAACGGCCCGGACAAAGGGCATCCGGGTCATCGGCTTCACAGCCAAGGGAGGCGGCAAGATGGCCAGTCTCTGCGACGTGCTGCTGGATGTGCCGTCGGAAAATACGGCACGGACCCAGGAAATCCATGAAATCATGGGACATATCATTTGTGAGCTGGTGGAAGAATATGCGTAATACCAAAAGTACCCAATTCCTGACGGAAGATATCCAGAAACTGCGGATCGCGGTGATCGGAGATGTGATGCTGGACCGGTATATTTACGGGGAAGTGAAGCGGATCTCTCCGGAAGCTCCGGTGCCGGTGAATCGGGTGCGCCGGATGGAAAGCGTCCTGGGGGGTGCCGGGAACGTGGCTGCCAACCTGGCCGGACTGGGGGTACAGGTCTATGCGGCAGGGGTCACCGGCCCCGATGAGCACCGGGAAGCCCTGGAAGAAAAGATGGCGGCGGCGGGAATCGATTTCAGCGGACTGCTGCCCATGATGGGCCGCCGGACCATCACCAAAATGCGGATCATCGGGGCTCGGCAGCAGATGCTCCGGCTGGACTTCGAAGAACCGGGGGATCTGACTCCGGAAGAAGAGGGACGGCTGCTGGATTGGCTGGAAAAACGGCTCCAGGCCGGGCTGGATGGCATCGTCCTCAGTGATTATGCCAAAGGGGTCTGTTCGGACCATTTCTGCCAGACGGTGATCGCTTTGGCCCACAGTGCCCAGGTTCCGGTGCTGGTGGACCCTAAGGGAGCAGACTGGCGGAAGTATGCCGGCTGTGATTTTATCACCCCCAATGTGAAGGAAATGTGTGAAGCCGGAGGCAAAGTGGTCCCCAACGAAACGGAACCCTTGGTAGAACTGGCGTCCAAAGCCCGGGATGATTTCCATATCAAAAATGTGGTGGTGACCCGGTCGGAAAAAGGGGTTTCCCTGATCAACCGGAACGAAGTGATCACCGAAGCGGCTACGGCCCGGGATGTATTCGATGTTTCTGGGGCCGGGGATACGGTGGCGGCAGTGCTCCTGGCAGCTGTGGCCGGGGGACTGTCCCTGGGAGATGCCCTGAACCTGTCCAACAAGGCGGCAGGGATCGTGGTTTCCAAAGTGGGGACCTATCCGGTCCATCGGGAGGAACTGCTCCGGGAAGTCCTGGCCTGTGAAGAACGGGAAGGACGGGACTACCGGCCCCTCAGCTGGGACGAAGTGACCAGTCTGGCCCGGACCTGGCAGGCTGCTGGAGAAAAAATCGTCTTCACCAACGGTTGTTTCGATATCCTCCACACCGGCCATGTGACCTATCTGGAACAGGCTTCCCGGCTGGGACAGCATCTGATCGTGGGGGTCAACACCGATGCTTCTGTAAGAAGGCTGAAGGGGGAAACCCGTCCCTTGAACCAGGAAAACGACAGGGCCCGGATCCTGGCCGCCTTGGCCTGTGTGGACGCGGTGGTACTCTTTGGTGAAGATACTCCCGCGGAATTGATCCGCCGGATCCGGCCGGATATCCTGGTGAAAGGCGGAGACTACAAACCAGAAGAAGTGGCCGGACGGGAATACGCCGGCCGGGTGGAAATCCTCCCCTTCAAGGAAGGCTACTCCACCACCGGGGTGATCCGGAAAATCGCAGAACTGGTCAAGGAGGGTAAATTATGATCATTGTAACCGGAGGTGCCGGTTTTATTGGCAGCAATATCGTCAAGGGATTGAATGACCTGGGACGGGAGGACATCCTGGTGGTGGACAACCTGACCAACATGGTGAAGTTCAAGAACATCCAAGGGCTGAAGGTTATGGATTACCTGGACAAAGTGGATTTCATCCAGCGGGTCCGGGCCGGGAAGTTCGATCACGAACCCATTGAAGTGATCTTCCATGAAGGGGCCTGCTCCGATACCATGGAATACAACGGCAAATACATGATGGAGAACAATTTCGAATATACTAAGACCCTCATGCATTTTGCCCTGGACCGGCGGATCCAGTTCCTTTACGCCTCTTCTGCTTCTACCTATGGCAGCGGGAAGAACGGCTTCCGAGAAGAACCGGCCTGTGAGGAAGCTCTGAATGTGTATGCTTTCTCCAAGCTGTTCTTCGACAATTATGCCCGCCGGTATTTCGACAAGGCGGAAAGCCAGATCGCCGGGTTCCGGTATTTCAACGTGTTCGGTCCTCAGGAGAACCACAAAGGGAAGATGGCTTCTATGGTGCGCCAGATGTTCCTCCAGTGGCAGGCGGAACACAAGGTGAAGCTGTTCGGGGAATATGACGGCTACGGGCCGGGAGAACAGACCCGGGACTTCATCTATGTGAAAGATGTGGTGAAGGTGCTGTTTGATTTCTGGCAGCATCCGGAACGGAAAGGGGTCTTCAACTTGGGGACCGGCCATGCCCATACCTTCAATGATATGGCCAAAGCCGTACTGGAATTCTTTGGCAGCGGGGAACTGGTCTATGTGCCCTTCCCAGAAGTGCTGAAAGGCAAATACCAGAGCTATACCCAGGCGGATACCACCAAGCTGCTGGCAGCCGGTTATACGGGCGGCTTCACGGATTTCAGCCAGGCGGTGAAGGAATACTGCCAGGTGCTCCAGGATTCGGACGGCTATTACAAGGCATGAGACAGGCGAAAAAAGCAGTGTTCCTGGACCGGGACGGGGTCCTGGACATGGACAAAGGCTATATTTACCGTCCGGACCAGGTGGAATGGGTGGCTGGAGCCAGAGAGGCTGTGGCCCACCTGTGCCGCCTGGGCTACCAGGTGTATGTGGTGACCAACCAGAGCGGCATCGCCCGGGGCTACTACACCCAAAATGACATGGAAAAGCTCCATGCCTATATGGCAGAAGAAATCAAAAAAGCCGGCGGCCAGATCGACGGCTTCTATTTCTGTCCCCACCATCCTACCAAAGGGGTGATCCCGGAATTGACCATTGCCTGCAGCTGCCGGAAACCCCGGCCGGGGATGATCCTGAAAGCCTTGGAAGAACACGGACTGGACCGGGAAGGGTCCTTCCTGATCGGGGATAAGGAAAGCGATGTGGAGGCGGCCTTGGCCGCAGGGATCCCAGGCTACCGGTTCACCGGCACGGACCTGCTGGCTTTTGTCCGGCAGATACTGGCTCGGCAGGAGGCGGTGAAGTGACCTACAAGAACATCCTAATCATCAAAATGAGTTCCCTGGGGGATGTGATCCATGCCCTGCCCTTTGCGGCAGCTCTCCGGGAGACGTTTCCGGACAGTCGGATCAGCTGGCTGGTCCATCCCCAATTCAGCGCCTTTGTGCCGGAACCACCCATCATCGATGAAGTGCTGTATTTCGACAAGGCGGCCTTTGGCAAGATGGGGCTGGGGGAAAAATGGAAGACACTCCGGGCAACCCGGTCTATGCTGCGGTCCCGGAATTTCGATCTGGTCATTGATCTCCAGGGCCTGTTCAAAAGTGCCGTGATGGCCTGGCTCACCGGCTGTCCCCATCGGATCGGCTACTGTGAGATGCGGGAAGGAAGCCGCCTGGTTTCCCGGCCCATTACCGGAAGCCATGCCCATGACCACGTGATCGAGCGCTATTTGGATGTGGCCCGGTATCTGGGGGCGAAGGTGGAAAAAATCACTTATCCCATGCCGGCACTCACGGAAGAGCGGAAGACCATCCGCCGGCGGCTCCAGGAGGCGGGGATGCCGGAGGGAGAAAAGCTGCCCTATGTGGTGTTGGTTCCCGGTGCCCGGTGGGAAACCAAACGTTGGCCGACCGGACATTATGCAGCTCTCGCTCGGAAGTTCCTGGCAGAGGGAATCTGGGTGGTACTGGCCGGCGGTCCTGGAGATGCGTCCTTGGGAGAAAAGATCCGGGAGCTGGTGGGGCCGGAACCCCATCTTTTGGATTGGATCGGACAGACCAGCCTCCGGGAATTGGGGGCTCTCATCAAAGAAGCACGGTTCTATGTCAGCGGGGATACAGGACCTCTTCATATCGCCACGGCACTCCAGAAGCCTCTGGTGACCATGTACGGTCCCACCCGGCCGGATCGGACCGGGCCCTACGGGAATCCACAGGCCACCGTGCTGGTGAGCCCGATCTCCTGTGCCGGCTGCCTGAAAAAACACTGTGACCACTGGAACTGCATGGGGGCCGTGACCCCAGAGCAGGTTTACAAGCTGTTCAAGGAGAAGGAGGCAAGAGACTGTGACTGAACTGGCAGGGAAGAAAATCATCGTGACCTTCCTGATGCACCTGGGAGATCTGGTGCTCACAACGCCCTTCCTCCATGCCCTGCGGAAGGCGGCTCCCGGAGCAGACATCACTTATCTGGTGGATGAAAAGCTGAAGGAAATCGTGGAATACAATCCCAATATCGACCATGTGTGGACCATCGACAAAAAAGGGAAGGACAACAATCTCCGAGCCCTGTGGGCCATGAGCCGGAAAATCACCGATGCCCATTTCGATGTACTGATCAACTTGCATCCCAATGAACGGTGTTCCTTCATCGATGCCATGGCAGTGGTACCGGTGAAGGTGGGGGCTTCCCATTTCCTGTTCCGGGGCTTCTTCCATCCCTGGCTGAAGCTGAACCGGAAGATCCATGCGGCGGATATGTACCTGGATGTGCTGAAGCGGATCGGGGTGGAACATCCCCAGCACAACGGACTGGAGGTGTTCCCAGGGCCGGAACACAAAAAAGTGGCAGAAGCCTTCTGGGCGGCCCAGGACCTGCAGCCGGGAGAGCAGGTAGTGGGGTTCAACATCGGCAGTGCCGTAGTCACCAAACGGTGGGCTCCGGAACGGTTCGCTCAGGTAGCGGATACCCTGGCCAAGGAAGGATACCGGACTGTGTTCTTCGGGGGCTCCATGGATGAGGATATGGTCCGGGATGCAGTAGCTTTTATGAAAAGTAAGCCCATGATCGCCACGGGAAAATTTTCTCTGGGTGAGCTGGCTGCGGCCATGAGCCGGTGCAGCCTGATCATCACCAACGACAGCGGCCCCATGCATGTGGCTATCAGCCAAAAAGTTCCCATTGTGGCCATGTATGGACCCAGCCATCCCGAATTGTATGGACCCTATACCAGACTGGCCTCCATCGTTCGGGCTGATCCTCCCTGTGACGGCTGCCGCAAAGGCATGAAACACCACTGTGACGACATGCGCTGCATGCGGGATCTGACAGTGCAGCAGGTGCTGAAGGCGGCCCACCGTTGGCTCAGCAGAAAAAAGTAGAAAATTTTTCAAAAAAGGGGTTGCCAAATTCGGAAGAATCTTGTATACTAACATAGTCGACGGTTGATGAAGCCACCGACATGATGGTCCGCTAGCTCAGCTGGTAGAGCACCTGACTCTTAATCAGGGTGTCCAGAGTTCGATCCTCTGGCGGATCACCATTTTTTTTGGCCGGATGGTCAAGCGGTTAAGACACCGCCCTTTCACGGCGGTATCGGGGGTTCGATTCCCCCTCCGGTCACCAACTTATGGGCGCTTAGCTCAGCTGGGAGAGCGTCTGCCTTACAAGCAGAATGTCAGCAGTTCGATCCTGTTAGCGCCCACCACAAAAGAAGACGATACATGCGTAACGCTGTATCGTCTTTTTTATATGTATTTTTTTGGCGGCAGGAGCGGGCTGACCGAGCGGGATTGCAGAACAACCTTTGGTGTGCGCCGCGCCCTACGGAGAGGGATTTGAATTGAAAGCAGGGATTTTCCTCTTTATCTCGAATAATATCTATTAATTCCTGCTGATTTTGCAAAGGAGGTGCATACCATGGCAACCCAACTGCTGGCGGTCGGCCTGATCCTGCTGGCTGTGGAATCCTTTATCCCCGGTTTCGGGATCTTCGGCATCAGTGGGCTCCTGTGTCTCTTAGGAGCGCTGTATCTGGCCCTGGGGGCCACGGCCCAGGCTGCGGCCTTGGTGGGAAGCTTGCTGCTCATGCTGGTGGTCCTGGGCTGGTGGCTCGTCCGCCATGGCCCAGGCAGCTGGCTGGGCCGCCATGTCACCCTGCATCTCCGTTCTACGGCAGCCCGGGGCTATACGGGCCAGGCGGAACGGAAGGATCTTTTGGGCCGGAAGGGGATCGCCCAGACGGTCCTGCGTCCTTCCGGCCGTGCCCTGATCGACGGGGAATTGGTGGATGTGATCACTGAAGGAGAATTTTATGAACCGGGAACCTCCATCAAGGTGGTGTCTGTAACCGGAGGTCGGACTGTGGTCCGGAAGGAGGAAAATCCATGATCGCGATTTTAGGCAGTACCGTATTCCTGGTGGCCATCCTGGTCATCATTGTCCTGTTCCTGCACTTTGTCCCTCTGGGCCTGTGGATTTCAGCTATGGCCGCTGGGGTCAATGTGCACATTTTTACCCTGGTGGGCATGCGGCTGCGCCGGGTCATCCCCTCTAAGATCATCCTGCCTTTGGTGAAAGCCAACAAAGCTGGGTTGGATGTGAACGTGGACCAGCTGGAAGCCCATTATTTGGCCGGCGGGGATGTGGACCGGGTGGTAGATGCACTGATCGCTGCGGAACGGGCGGCCATCCCTCTGACCTTTGAACGGGCAGCGGCCATCGACCTGGCCGGCCGGGATGTGCTGGAAGCGGTCCAGATGAGCGTCAATCCCAAAGTCATCGAGACTCCGCTGATTTCCGCTGTGGCCAAGAACGGTATCGAACTGAAGGTACGGGCCCGGGTCACGGTACGGGCCAATATCGACCGGCTGGTAGGCGGTGCCGGGGAAAGCACCATCATCGCTCGGGTGGGAGAAGGCATCGTCACTACCGTGGGGTCTTCGGAAGAACATACGGATGTATTGGAAAACCCGGATCACATTTCCCGGACCGTCTTGAGCAAAGGGCTGGATGCGGGTTCTGCCTTTGAAATCCTCTCCATCGACATTGCAGACGTGGATGTAGGCCGGAACATCGGGGCTCAGCTCATGACGGACCAGGCGGAAGCGGACAAGAACATCGCCCAGGCCAAAGCTGAAGAACGCCGGGCCATGGCGGTGGCCAAGGAACAGGAAATGCGGGCGTATACCCAGGAAATGCAGGCCAAGGTGGTGGAAGCCCAGGCCCAGGTGCCGGAAGCGCTGGCCCAGGCTCTCCGGGAAGGCCATCTGGGAGCCATGGATTATTACCAGTTGAAGAACTTGATGGCAGATACGAAAATGCGGGAGAGTCTGGTGGCACCGCAGCAGGACGAGCTGCCGGCCACTCGGAAACCGGAAAAATAACGGGAGGCTTTCATGAGAAGTGATTTGCTGCTGTTCCTGCTGTGGGTGGTTTTCCTGCTGGCGGGACAGTTCCTGAAAAAGAAGAAAAAGCCTCAGAAAATGAGGAAGCCAGCAACGGAACGTACTCCTGGCCCTTTTGTCTGTGAAGAAGCCCAGGCCCCTGCCCGGAAGGCACCGGTGGTACAGCCCACCGTAAAACCAGTTCGCAGCGGCCTGGTGGAGGAAATCCGGGATCTGAAACCTATGGTGGCCCCCCAGGTAGGGGAAATCCGGGAACGAAAAATGGAAGCTCCCGTGCATCCGGCTCTTCCTGGGACCCTGCGTCAGGGGATGCTGTGGACTTTGGTACTGGGAGAACCCCGGAGCCGCCGGAGCTGGGCTCAGGAACAAAGGGAGCGCCGAACTCATGGAATCTGAAAAAAGTGACTGCAGGATACAAGTTGTTTCTGCGGAGCAGAATCAGTATAATAGATACAGTATTTTGTGAGGGGGATTTGATCCAATGATAGAAACAACAACGCGGGCGGAACAGGCTGTGGCCCTGAAACATGCTTCCGGGGTGCATACCAACTGTGCTCAGGCGGTGATCCTGGCCTACCAGGACAGACTGGGTAAATCCACAGAAGAACTCCGGGCCCTGGGATCTGCTTTCGGTTCCGGCATGGGCGGCATGGAAGCCACCTGCGGGGCACTGACGGGCGCAGCAGTAGTGCTGGGACTGCTGGATAAAAGCGGCCAGGAACCCAAACTGGTGATGAAGGACATTCTCCAGGAATTCAAAGAAAAAGCCGGTGCCACCATCTGCAAGGACCTGAAAGGCGTGGGAACGGGAGAAATGCTCTGTTCCTGCGACGACTGTGTACGGTTGGCCGTCCTAGGGCTGGAAAAACACCTGGGCTGAGGAACCAAACGGGAAAATGTTGATAAAGCGGGGGGTTATCCACGAAAAGGTGGATAACTCCCCGCTTGTCAACAGGATAAGGAGGGCAAAATTGGATAAAAAGAATAAAGTGGACCAGGTCGATGAACAAATCATCCATATTTTGCGTCATCAGGGAAGGATTACGCTGCAGGAATTGGGAGAGAAGGTCCATCTTACAGGGCAGGCAGTCAAGAATCGAATTGAGAAACTGGAAGACAAGGGCATTATCCAGCAGTACACAGTCAATGTGAACTGTCCCGTCTACGGGTTCCCGCTCCATGCCCTGATCCGTCTGGAAGCAGGTATTCCCCAGAAAATCCCTTTGACGGTATTTCTGGCCAAATGCGGCTGTCCAGTACTCCATTGTTATCAGATTACCGGACGTCAGGTTTATATGCTGGATATGCTTTTTCGATCCATGGAGGATCAGAAACGAATCCTGCTCAAGCTTCAGAAATATGGAATCTGTACGGTAGATATGGTTTTACAAAGCCTGGAGCTGCCGGAAACTTGAATTTTTCAAGTTCAGAAAGGAAAAGAGTTGAGTTTCCCCATGGAAGGACATTCTTCCTTTTTTTATAATGGTTTTGATATTCCAAAATATGAAGGAGGAAACCGTAATGGAAATCCAACAGATCCGTCATGCAGCCAATAAAATCACTTTTGGGGGAGTCACGTTCCTTCTGGATCCATGGTTGGCAGCCAAAGGGAGCATGGGCTCCTTTGCTGAGATTGCCCATGGGAATATCCAGGTACCTGACCCGGTGAAAATGGTATTGCCCATGCCTTTTTATGACTTGCCTTTGCCAAGGGAGAAAATCCTGGATGGGGTGGACGCCTATATTGTAACCCATATCCACATGGACCACATTGATGTGGCTGAAGATGGTACGGTAGGGAAGTTTCTGGACAAAACGGTTCCTGTATTTGTCCAGGATGAAGCGGACAGGGCTGTGTTTCAGGAATCCGGCTTCCAGCAGGTACACGTGCTTTCTGAGAAAGGAATCAGGTGGAACCAGGTCGAACTGACCAAAGTCCCGGGGCAGCATGGGACTCAAGTGCCCTGCGGCAATGCCATGGGTGTGGTGTTCCAGGCGGAAAACGAGAAAACATTATATGTGTGTGGGGATACCATATGGTTCTCGGGTGTGAAGCAGGCATTGGAAACTTTTTCTCCAGAAGTGGTCACTGTCAATGCCTGTGGAGCCGAACTTGTGGGATTCGGCCGGCTGATCATGAATGATGAGGATGTGGAGTGTGTAGCCCGTACCGTACCCAGGGCAACAATCTTTATAACCCATATGGACAATGTGGCTCATGCTTCTTTGACCCGATATGATATGAAAGGCAGGTTGGCCAGAAGAGGAGTCACCAATTATGTTATGCCTCAGGATGGAGAAACGGTTTTGTTTTGAGTGGCAGGCTCCAGGCCTGGGGAACCCCTCTGCGCGTTTGATGATTTCTGGAGCGGGCCGCCGGGCCTGGGGCCCCTACGGTTTCGCTCTTCCCTCTTCACTCTTCCCTTTCTGTCCAGTATACGGTATAATTTAACTTTGTGAGTCCGCTCGGAACTGTTTTTTTCGACTGCGGGTTTTCCAAAACTGTACTTTTTGGAGGAATGACCATGAGAACAAAAGAAGAACTGCAGGGGGTCACTGAACTGGGCAGCGGCCATACGGTGTACCAGAATACCTATGCGCCGGAAGTGCTGGAATGTTTCCCCAACAAACATGAAGAGGCTCCCTACATGGTGAAGCTGAACTGCCCGGAATTTACCAGTCTCTGCCCCAAAACCGGCCAGCCGGATTTCGGCCGGATCGTGATCAGCTACATCCCGGACCACAAGCTGGTGGAAAGCAAATCCCTGAAACTGTATCTGTTTTCTTTCCGGAACAACGGGGACTTCCATGAGGACTGTGTGAACATCATCAAAAACGACCTGGTTGACCTGCTCCAGCCCAAATATCTGGAAGTGGCCGGCTATTTCAATCCCCGAGGCGGCATCAGCATCCTACCCTTTGCCGTGTATTATCAGCCGGAATACAAAGACATGGCCCAGCGGAGAATGGAGGCCTTTGTCCATGAATAAGAAAGCACTGGTGCTGTCCAGCGGCGGGGTGGATTCCACCACCTGCGTCTCTGTGGCAGTGGAAGGATTCGGCAAGGAAAACGTATCTACCGTTTCTATTTTTTACGGACAGAAACACCGGAAGGAACTGGAGTGTGCCCAGAAGGTGGCGGAGTATTACGGGCTTCCTCATTACGAGTTGGACCTATCCAAGCTCTTCCAGTATTCCAACTGCTCCCTTTTGGCCCATTCCACGGAAGAAATCGTCCACAAAAGCTATGAACAGCAGATTGCGGAAAACGGGGAAGGGAAGGTATCCACCTATGTGCCTTTCCGGAATGGGCTCATGCTGTCGGCGGTAGCCAGCCTGGCCATGAGCATCTATGAAAAGGACGATGTGTCCATCTTTATCGGGGCCCATGCGGATGATGCGGCAGGGAACGCCTATGCGGACTGCAGCGAAGCCTTCCTGGACGCCATGGGACGGGCCATTTCTCTGGGCACTTACAACCAGTGCCATATTGTGGCGCCTTTTGCCAGCTGCAGCAAAGCCGGCGTGGTGAAACGGGGACTGGAGCTCCACACCCCCTATGAACTGACCTGGAGTTGCTATGAAGGCGGGGACAAACCCTGCGGCACCTGCGGTACCTGCATCGACCGGGCCCGGGCTTTTGCCGCCAACGGGGTCAAAGACCCGGCACTGGAGGATTGATCATGTATACGGTAACCAAACGGATGGAAGTCAGCGGGGCCCACTGCCTCCAGCTGCCTTACGAAAGCAAATGCACCCATCTCCATGGGCACAACTGGATCATCGACGTGACCTGCCAGCGGGAAACCCTGGATGAAAACGGCATGGTGGTGGATTTCACCCACATCAAGGACGTGGTGATGCAGCTGGACCATGCCTTCATCAATGACATTGTGAAAACCAATCCCACGGCGGAAAACATTGCCAAATGGATCCACGACCAGATCCCCTTCTGCACCCGGGTCTCCGTCCAGGAATCGGAAGGGAACGTGGCCATTTATGAAGACTGAAACATTTCCTGTGGTGGAGCTTTTCGACTCCATCGAAGGGGAGGGGAAACGCACCGGCTATATGGCGGTGTTCGTCCGGTTCGCCGGGTGCAACCTCCGGTGCAGCTACTGTGACACCGGCTATGCCCTGGAACGGTCCGATGCCCGGGAACAGCTGACGGAAGAAGCGCTGCTGGAACGGATCCATTCCTATCCCTGGAAAAAGGTGACACTCACTGGGGGCGAACCTTTGCTGCAGCCTCTGGAAGGGCTGTGTTGGACTCTTTCCCGGGAAGGCTATGGAGTGAATATCGAGACCAATGGGGCGGTGCCCCTTTTGGAAGAACGGCCCAAGGGCCTGTTCTACACCATGGACGTGAAATCCCCTTCTTCTGGGATGCGGGGGCGGATGCGGATGGAAAACCTCACTCGGCTTACAGAAGACGACGTGGTGAAGTTCGTGGTGGGCAGCCGGGATGACCTGGAAGATATGGAACGGGTGCTCCGGGACTATACCATCCGGAGTCAGGTGTATGTGTCTCCGGTGTACGGAGCCATTGAGCCCAAAGAACTGGTGGAATTCGTCCGGGACCGCAAGCTGGCCCAGGTCTGCGTCCAGGTCCAGCTCCACAAGATCATCTGGGATCCGGAAATGAGGGGGGTGTAAGAGGGTGTGCTGCAGAGGCAGCACACCCTAGCTGTAGAGCCGCGTAGCGGCTCAAGTCTGGAGTCTGAAGTCTGGAGCCGAAGGGGAAATTTGGAAGCAAATTTTTGAATGTGCAGAACCTTTGGACGAAATGATCGCCCAGCTTGATTTCGATTCTGGTTCTACAGAATCAAAAGGATCCGTCCAACCAAGCGGATCCTGTCCTGAGGCTTCCGACTCCCGACTTCTGACTTCCGACTAAGGGGCTGTTGCTTATGCAACAGCCCCCTTTTTTACACCCTGAACCGTGTCGTGCTCCCCTGATTGGTGGGGATGATTTCCAGCTGGGCGGAAATCCTTTCTTTCAATTCGGCTACGTGGGAGATGATGCCTACCAGCCGGCCTCCTTTTTGGAGTTCCAGCAGGGCGCTGATGGCACTGTCCAGGGTTTCCGGATCCAAAGACCCGAACCCTTCGTCCACCAGGATGGTGTCCAGGTGCAGGCCCCCGGCGTAGGATTCCAGCACATCGGACAGCCCCAGGGCCAGTGATAGGGAGGTGAAGAAGATTTCGCCTCCGGACAGAGTGGTCACGGCCCGGGACTGGCCGGTGAAGGCATCCATGATTTCCAGGCCCAGTCCTTGTTCCTTCCGGGCATCCACGATATCGCGGCTCCGGTACAGGCTGTAGCGGCCCTGGCTGATCTTGTTCAGCCGCAGGTTGGCCGTCTGGAGCACATCATCCAGCACTGCCTGGAGTACAAAGGAAGAAAAAGTCAGTTTCCGGCTGTTGTCCCCTTTGGCAGTGGAAGCCAAGAGAGCGATGGGACCATAAGCTTCCTGGAGACGGGACAGGTCCTTTTCCAGTTTTTCCAGCTGTTTCAGGCTGTTTTCTTCCCGGCGAAGTGTTTCTTGGAGGGCACCGGTCCGGGCGGCCAAGGTTTGGGATGTACTGCTGGTCTGCTGGACGGCTTCCTGGAGGGGAGCCAGATCCGGAGGCGTCTTGTCCTTCAGCTGTTCGGCCAGGATCTTCAGTTCTCCTTGGAGACTGTCCGTCTGCTGTCGGTACCGGTCCACCTGCGCCTGCCACAAAGGTTTTTTGGGCAGGGCATTGTGAGCAGCTATAAAAGTATGCTGGTCTGGGAAAGGAGACTGCTCCAAGGCGGCTTTGTAGGCTTCCCGGTCCTCTTCAAAGGCTTTTTGGGCAGCGGCCAGGTTCTCTTCTGCAGTTTTGCAGGAGCCGGCTGCCTGGTCCGCTTCCTTCTGGGCTTTTTCCAAGGCCTTCTGTTTCCTGTTCAGCTGGGTGATTTGGGCTTCCATGGCCCGGGTTTTCCGGGCCAATTCTTCCTGGGCTTGGCGGGTCTGGGTGGCGGGATGGGGATGGTCAGGAGAACCGCACACTGGGCAGGGCTTGCCGGGCGCCAGGGTCTGGGCCAGTCGGACGGTCTCTCCGGAAACGGCGGTCATCCGGGCCAGCTGTTCCCGGACCTGGGCCATCTGCTCCTGGAGGGCATGGGTGTTGGTTTCCGTGGCGGAAGCCAGCTGCTGTCGGAGAGCTTCTTGGGCGGTCTTGCGGGTCTCCCGGGCACGGGTCAGCAGTCCTTCCGCTGTATCCTGCTGGGTTTTGGCCTTTCGGGTCCGATCATAGATGGGATGGAGCTTCAGGGCTTCCTCCAGCCACTGGAGCTTTTTCTGGAGGTCCTTGATGGCAGGAGCCTGTTGGAGCAGGGCTTCCTTCCGCTTTTGGCCTTCCTGCCAGCGCTGGAAGGTATGGGCCAGCTGCTGGGCCTGCTGGAGGGCCTCTAGGGCGGCGGCAGCAGCTTTTTGGGCTTCGGCTGCCTGATTTTCCAATATCTTGGCCTGCTGTTTTTCCTCTTTGATCCGTTCCTTTAGGGCAGCAGGATCCTTTGCATCGGCACTTTCCAGGAGCAGCAGGTATTTCTGCTTACAGTCATCATGTTGCTTTTTCAGGACTTTGGCCCGGGCATCCAGGGCATCTTCCAGGGCGCTGTACTGGCCGGTTTTGAACAAGGTTTCCAAGATGGCTTTCCGCTCTTTGGAATCGGCCACCAAAAAGCGGCGGAATTCCCCCTGGGGCAGCACCATCAGCTGCCGGAACTGCCGGGCCTGGAAGCCCAGGAGCTGTTCTACGGCATGGGTCACGGAACTGGTGGAGGTGCCCAGCACTTCCCGTTCTCCCGACGGAAGGATTTCCACTAAGGAAGCACCTGACGGGACGGTACGGGTCCCTTCTCCCCGCTGTTTGTTCAGGATCTGTTCTGGGGTCCGGATGACTTCATAGGTACGGTCCTGGTTCCGGAAGGTGAACTGGACTTCCGTTTTTTGATCAGGGGTGGCATAGTCGCTGCGCAGGGACCGGTTGTCCCTGAGATCCCCGCTGGCCGTGCCGTAGAGGGCGAAGGTGATGGCATCCAGGATGGTGGTCTTGCCGCTGCCGGTGGGGCCGGTGATCAGGAAGAATTGGTTGTCTCCCAGCCGGGTGAAGTCGATGGCTTCCTCTCCGGCATAGGGACCAAAGGCGGTCATTACAAGTTTGAGCGGGCGCATCAGGCATGCCTCCCTTCCTGGCTGACTTCATCAGCGATCTGGAGGAACAGGGCTTTTTCTCCCTCCGTCAGGTCCCTTCCCTGGACTTCCCGGAAAAAGGCCTGGAACAAATCGTCGGTGGAAAGTCCTTTCCGCTGGTTTGCGGCTGCCTCCTGGCTTTCCAGAGGTTGGAGCCGTTCATAGCCCAGCTGGAGGATCTGAGGGTACACCTGTTCCAGCCGGTGCTTGGCATCCAGGATGGGTACCTGGTCCGTCAGTTGGATCTGGAGATAATCCTGGAGATGGCCGGTCCGAGGATTTTCCAGGAGATCCCGGAATTCTCCCTTCAGCACCGCCAGTTCATGAGGGGCCGTCAGGGGGACCGTTTCTACGGAAATGTCTCCTTTGGCATCCAGGTCCACAATGTGGACGGCCTTTTTCTGGCTGGCTTCTGCAAAGGAATATTTCAGCAGGGAACCGCAGTACCGGACCCGGGGACTGTTGTTCTGGCAGGCGTGGAGATGGCCTAGGGCCGTATAATTGAAGTCCTTGAAACAGTCGATGCTCACGGTGGTGGCCCCGCCGGCGGCCAGGGGCCGTTCGCTGTCCGGCGTAGTCTGGGCTCCGGTCAGGAACACATGGGCCAGGGCTACTTTCCGGGCTCGGGTGGGGATCTGGCGGAGGATCCGTTCCACCTGCCATTGGAGAGTCGCTTCATGGGTGGGCTTCTTTTCTCCGCTGAGCGCTGTGGCGGTCAGCGGTTCGCAGTAGGGGAGTGGGGCAAAGTAGACAGGACCGTCGGCATCTTCCAGTACCACCGGATGGGTATCCGGATCCACCGGGCCGGTGATGTAGAGCTGCCGGGCGGCAAACAGCGCCTGGCCGAAGTTCAGCCGGTCCGGGTTGTCATGGTTGCCGGCTATGAGGATGACAGGAATCTTCAGATCCAGCACCAAGCGGCGGAGGGTCTCGTCCAGCAGGTTCACAGCTTCCGTGGGAGGAACGGCCCTGTCGTAGACGTCCCCAGCCACCAAGAGAGCATCCACTTTGCAGTCCCGGGCCAGGTCCAGGATCTGGTCCAAGGCGGACCGCTGGTCTTCCAGCAGGTGGAGACCATGGAAGATCCGGCCCAGGTGCCAGTCAGATGTATGTAAGAATCGCACAGCAATACCTCGCTTTCGTCAGTAGTTGTTATCATGATAACACGAAGGGGGAAAGAAGACCATGGGAAGAGAAGGGAGACTGAGGGGCTGAAACCATTTGTGAAAAAATAGAAATCTTGTCATAAAAATACTCTTACGGTATACTGGATCCAGGAAGTATAAACAAATGACAGGGTTTGTGGACCATGGATCATGGACCGGAATCAGAGGGGCAGTATCTGGGAGAATGGCTTGGGCTGAATAGGATGTGGATTTATGGATGTTATTGCAGTGTTTTTCTTAGCGGTCTTTTTATATGGAGTCTTCCATGTGCTGTGGAAGAAAAAAGAGGAGCCGCTATTGTGGAAAGTTGGGTCTATCGCCTTCTTATCCATCAATTTGCTTGTGGCAATCCTATTTGAAGCACCGGATCGATTTCATGATTTTGTTAGAAAACATAGATATTATTATATTGCGTGGAAATATGGTGCCATGGGGATGTTTTTAGCCGGTTATTTAAAATGGATCTTTGTCCATACTGAAAAAGGGACAGAAATACGGAAGAAAAAAATCAAGGACTTTTTATCAACCTCGCTGTGTTTGATCGTACTTGTTATTTTGCTTATAAATGAATAGAGCAATATAATGAAAAAATAAGGAGGGAGTTTTTATGAAAAAGGCTTTGGTGATCCTTGTTGCCTTATTATTCACACTGTGCCTGGCTGCACCGGCATTGGCCTATTTGGGCAATCCCCGGACGATGAAATTCCATAATGAAAGTTGCCGGACCATCAAGCATCGAGGCAATTTCGTAGAAATCGAAAGCCGGGAAGAAGCCATTGAGGAAGGGTATGTACCCTGCAAGGTTTGTCATCCGTAATTTCAAAACCTGTTATAAGAGGTAAATGATTTTTTTTTAATCAGAGGGGGTTGCTGTATGTGTGGAAATCACGCACGTGCAGCAACCCCCTTGGTCTCGAGCGGCGACCTGCGACCGGGAGGGTATGAAAAAAATTTTCACACCCCTCTCACTTCCATCATGTATAATAACAAGATATGGATGTAGGAGGAATTGCTATGCGGAAACTGTTTGGAATCCTGGTCTTCTGCCTGCTGATGGTGCTGCCGGCGCCCCGGAGCCAGGCGGCCATGATCAGCCAGAAACAGGAAATCGAAATGGGACAGCAGGTGGCCCAGCAGCTGGAGAATCACTATGGCTTGGTCCAAGATGATGAGATCCAGGACCGAGTGAGCCGGATCGGCCAGAAGCTGTTGGCCAACGGCACCCGCCCCGGTCTTACCTATACCTTCAAGGTGCTGAATACTCCCGATGTGAATGCCCTGGCCTGCCCAGGCGGTTTCATCTATGTGTACAAGGGGCTCCTGGACTACATGACCAGTGATGATGAACTGGCTGCCGTCCTGGGCCATGAAATCGGACATATCGAAAAACGCCACACGGTCCACCAGATGGAACAGCAGGGTACGGCCCAGCACTTCACAGTAGAGCAGCTGGTCCAGATCGATGCGGGAGATGCCGGTCTTGCAGCGCAGGA
>ERZ772881.602-NODE-602-length-38853-cov-50.029435_pt1 | contig 38853 bp, 29 predicted proteins | sample MGYA00580581_ERZ772881 | MGnify/ENA primary metagenome ERZ772881 (study PRJEB29015, sample SAMEA2737668) | human gut metagenome | biome: human gut; feature: human-associated habitat; material: faeces | place: China | collected 2012 ...
AATTGATTTTTCCAGGGGCTTGTTAAAGTTACCCTCAAAACAGGTCACTTGGCAAAATAAGTGGTTTCAAACTTCCTCATTTTTGACTCAGCCGTTTATCCCGCAAGCTGGAGAAAAGTGTCATACATGCAAATCTATGTTCTCTATACCTATCCTCTTTCAATTGTGTTATAGTGAGTCATATACGACAAACAGGGAAGAATCCCAAATCCATAGAATAAGAAAGGCGGAGTTCCATGAATATTATTGATGAACTGAAGTGGCGCGGCGCTGTGAACCAGCAGACCGATGAAGAAGGATTGTACAAACTGGTAGGGGAGAAATCCATTTCCCTCTACTGCGGCATCGATCCCACCGGTGACAGCATGCACATCGGTCATCTCATTCCCTTTATGATCCTGAAGCGGTTCCAGCTGGCCGGCCACCATCCGGTCATCGTTATCGGCGGCGGCACCGGTTCCATCGGCGACCCCTCCGGCCGGAAGACAGAACGGGTTCTCCAGTCCCAGGAAACCATCCAACACAATGCAGAATGCCTCACTGCCCAGATGAAGAAACTCTTCGGCGAAGACGGCTTCACCATGGTGAATAACTACGACTGGCTGTCCAAGATTTCCCTTCTCGAATTCCTCCGGGACTACGGCAAGCTCTTCAATATCAACACCATGCTGGCCAAGGAAGTGGTGGCATCCCGTCTGGAAACGGGGATTTCCTTCACCGAATTCTCCTACCAGATTCTCCAGTCCATCGACTTCAAGATGCTCTATGATAAATATAATGTACAGCTCCAGATCGGCGGTGCTGACCAGTGGGGCAATATCACCAACGGCGTAGAACTGCTCCGGAAGACCGAAGACGTCCATGATGCCTACGGCCTTACCATTCCTCTCATGCTGAAGGCAGACGGCACGAAATTCGGCAAGACCGCCGGCGGCGCCGTATGGCTGGATCCGAAGAAGACCTCTCCCTACGAATTCTACCAGTTCTGGTTCAACCAGGATGACCGGGATGTGGTGAAATACCTGAAGTACTTCACCTTCCTCTCCCACGAAGAAATCGACGACCTTGCCAAAGAAGTGGAGGAACATCCGGAACACCGGAGCGCCCAGCGGAAACTGGCGGAAGAAGTGACCCGCTTCGTCCATGGCGACGAAGGACTGGCCCAGGCAGAAAAAGTGACCCAGGCCCTCTTCTCCGGCAACATCCAGGAACTTTCCGGCGATGAAATCGAAGGCGCCTTCCGCAATACCAAAGGCGGAGAAGTCCATGAAGCTCCCATCAATATCGTGGAAGCCCTGGTGGAAGCAGGCGTAGAAAAGTCCAAACGCCAGGCCCGGGAAGACGTCAAGAACGGCGCCATCCGCGTCAATGGGGAACAGATTCGTGATATCGAAGCCAGCGTCACTGCCCATCCGAATACAAATGGTAAATTCATCATCATCCGCAAAGGAAAGAAGAACTACTTCTCCATTGAAGTAAAGCAGTAACAGGAAGTAAATAAGAAGTATCAGAATCCCTGAAAAGCAGCCGCTTTTCAGGGATTTTTGGCGTGGGGAAAAGAAGAGTTCGAGGTCGAAACCCGCTGCAGTTCCACCTTGAAGTCCCCGGAACTTCAGGGGAAAGATGCCCAACGGGCGGAAAGGGGGTGTAATTTTTACTGCTTACGATTCCCTGCTTATTACTCTACGACTCTGCCCCGTCATTTCGAGCGGAGGTAGGCGTCGAAGTGGCAGTAACCATAAGAACCGTATGTAAGAAAGAGACCAAAAATCTCCCAGGGAAATGCCTGTGAAGGTACTGCAACTTCGGATATGGGGGAAAAAAGCCCGGCAATCCCTAATGCAAGAAAGATTTCTCCGCTCCTCTAAGCTTCAGGAGTGCTGGAGATTAGCGTCATTGGGCATGTATACCACCGGTCGAAATGACGGGGAATGGCAGTAGTCATAAGACCGTATGTAAGAAAGAAACCCAGGTTGAGGCCTGGCGGTTTTGCTGCCAATGATTCGGAATCTGATGGAAAACCCGATTTTCAATCCTTAAATCTAGGGAAGCACTGATTAATTCGCAGAGTCAGATTTCATAAGGATTTTTATGCACTGCTTCGTCATAGCTCTCCTTAAATAGCTCGCTATTCGCGTCGAGCTATTCCTCGCATTGTATAAAAATCCAAGAATGAAATCTGACAACGATTTAATCAGCGCTTCCCTAAATCCTTATCCTTATGCATATATTGTATAAAAATTCATGCTTATACAATCGGAATTACCAGACAATATCGAATAAAGCTGATGCAGGACTGCCTTTTTCTTTACTTATTTAAAGTGGCATAAAAATGACCACTTTTGCACAAAAAATGGAAATCGAAAATTTTATTTGGTATTGTATGGGCAGATGGGAACGGGGATATCCCAAAAGACGAAAAAGGGCGTCCCAGGGAGTTCACCCGACATCGGTCAGCCAACCGGAACGAAAAAAGGGTTCGAATCCGGAAGTGCTGGCTGTCTGTGCCCCGCCACTGGAGAATGGCAGGGGACAAAGCATAATTTACTTCACTCTGTGCATAACCTGCATAGAAGTGACTTCGAAGGCCAGTCCTGAGCCTTGGAGACGAAGCACACATCATTTAAAGGATGGCGCAAGGAGGGAAGCAGGAGAGAATAGCCATCCCGCCGCTGGGACGAAGTCCTGTGGGGATTCATGAGTCAATACATGCGGCACATCCGGCGAAGAGCCGCAGAAAATGATCAGGGCGTTCCAATCATTTCCTACCAAGGAGGGTAACATAATGAATAAGATTTACAAAGTCATCTGGAGTAAGGCAAAACACACTTATGTGGTCACCTCGGAAATCGCCAGGAGCCACGGCAAAGCGGAAAGCACCGGCAAGGGACTGAAGAAACTGGCGCTGGCCCTGCTGGCGGTCCTGTCTATCATGGGACCGGGATATGCAACGGCAGCTGACTATGTCACTGTCAAGGATACGGCTGGTAAAGAACAGACCGTCTATACGAAAGACGGTGTAGACAGCCAGTTGAAAGATTTGGCAAAACAAACGGACGTAGATACTAACAAGAATAATATCTCCACCTTGCAGACGAACACACAGGGGATTTCTTATAGCCCGGCTAATAGTGGCAGAACAATCATTGATAACAATTTACTTGTCAAGAAAGCAATGACTGTTGATGCTGGTCTCACAGTTGTCAAAGCTGTCGAAGCGCAGGGATTCGCAACAAAAGCTGTTGTCACCACAAACGACAATGGTGTACCTACATCAGTTGATCAGCTGACCATTACAGGAAGCACCATTCAGGGCGGCTCAGCTACGAAAAATGTGGAAATTAACTCCAAAAACAATGTATCCTTAACGGCAGGAACGAGACAGACCAATAGTGCAACCGTTTCCGGCGGCAACGTCATTAATCAGGCCAGCTATGCCATCCTGAACAATGCCAGCACCGGTATTCAGAATAACGTTTCTGGCGCCAATGGTTATATTTCCAATAGCGCTGCGCAAATCAAGTCCGTAGCTTCCAAGACCATTACGGAGCAGATTACCGGCGGCACCGACAGCGAAGGCAATACGGTGGTCCTCAATGAAGTGAAGAGCGATGAAAATGGTACGACCTTCACCAACAGCGGTTCCTCTACCACCGTTAAAGGCAATGCCATTTCCACAGGCAGCATCGACGCTACGGGCAATATCACCGCCGCTTCTGCCGATGTAAACGGAAAGCTCACTGCTGATTCTGCCAGCGTAACCAATTCTATCAGCGTAGGCCACAATGCCAACGTAGGCGGTGCTGTCAATGCGGGCAGCCTGAACAGCCGTGGCAACCTGAACGTCGATGGCAATGCCCTGGTCAAAGGCACCCTGACTTCCCAGTCCACTATTAATGGCAAGGAAATCGTTTCCCAGACCAATATCACGGCCAAAAATAAAGTCGTCGGCATGCAGGGCGTCATAGATAATACCCTTACTGACGGCACCTATGTAACGGCCGGTAATACGGTTGGCGAAAACATCAATGCTCTTGATGCGGAAGTTCAAAACAATACTGAAACGACGAATCAGCTGCAGCATAGCCTTACTGCTGAAGCAACTGCTCGTGAAGCTGCAGATACGGCAATTAACAATAAGCTGGCTCAGGATAAAACAGATACGGCTCTGCATGTTACCAAGTATGGGAATCTGATTGTAGGGACCAAAGAAAACCAAACCGTCAAAGATCTGAAAATCCGCGGGCAAATGACTTCCGGCTCGATTTCTACGGGGAATATTACGGCTACTGGTGATGCATCGGTAGCAGGTAAAGTAGAAGCGGGTGCTGTTTACGATGATACAACGAAGACTGGAAATTACGTAGTCCAGACTAACAGCGTTGGATCTAACCTTTCCGCCCTGGATACCCAGGTCAAATCCAATGCCGATGCGATTACGGAAGAGGCAGCAGCTCGTGAAGCGGCTGATACGGCTCTCACCAATCGGATTGCAGCTGAAGAAGTGGACCGTGCAGAAGCAGATACGAAGTTGCAGGAAGCTATCGATACAGAAGCTCGTCAGCGTAAATATTCCGTAACAAATCTGGAAAATGCAGATAAACAGCTGCAGACAAATATTGATAATGAAGCGGCAACTCGCGAAGCGGCAGATAAAGCTCTTGACTCCCGGACCTCGAATCTCGAAGCCAAGACCGAAGCCATTACCTATGATAAAGACTCCAGAACAGTCATGGTGGATGGTAAGCTCACCGCTACCGAAGGTATCACCGATGGAACAACGCAGGATGGCCAGTATGTGAAAGCCGATAAATATGTAGGCCAGAACCTGAATGCCCTGGACCAGGGTCTGCAGGCTGAAACAGCGGCTCGTGAAGCAGCCGACACGGCAGAAGTAACTGCTCGGCAGGAAGCAGATACGAAGCTGCAGGAAAATATCGATGCTGAAGCTGCTACCCGGGCAGCGGAAGACCAGAAACTGAATAAGAAGATTACTGCGGAAAAGAAATCCCGCATTGCAGCGGATACAAAACTGGTGGAAGCCGTCAACAGCGGCCTCAGCCTGAGCGGTGACAACGTTCTCCAGAAGAATACCACCACCATCGACGCCAAAGGCAATGTAACTACTTCCAAGACCGACGCCAATGAAATGATCCTGAACAAAGGGAACGATAATCAGATTACCATGAACGAAAGTGGTATTAAGGTCGGCACAAACAGCACGGTCATGGATAAAGACGGTGTTTACACCGGCGGTGATACCTACGCCGAAGCCAAGGCAGCCATGAAGTCCGATGGTTCCATCAAAGGGGCAGACGGCAAATTCACGGTCAATAGCGCCAATGGCACGGTCAATGTCAATGACCAGATCGAACTGAACGGTGCTACGGGTGTAGTCAAATCTAACGGTCTCAATATGGGCGATGGTAACATGACCGTCAGCAACAGTGGCAATATTGTTACCAACGGAAACATTGCAGCTAAAGGCACACTGAGCGTAGCTGATGGAAACTTCACTGTTAATGGCAATGGCGGCGTAACAGCAGTTGGCGGAAAGATTACCCTGAACTCCGATGGCTCCTTCAAGGCAGCTGATGGCAACTTTACCGTAAACAGCAATGGCGGCGTAACTGCAGTCGGCGGCAAGATTACCATGAATTCCGATGGTTCCTTCAAGGCAGCCGATGGCAACTTCACTGTCAACAGCAACGGCGGTGTCACGGCAGCCAATGGTAAAGTGACCCTGGGCTCCGATGGCTCCATCAAAGGTGCCGATGGCAAATTCAATGTCGACAGCAATGGTGCGATCAAAGGGGCTGATGGCAAGTTCACCGTTGACAGCAACGGCGCAGTGAAAGCGGCCAATGGCAATACCACCATCGACAGCAACGGCAACCTGTCCACCAAGGGAACTGTAAGCGCAGCAAACGGCAAGTTCTCTGTTGATACCAATGGCAAGATTACTTCCACCGGCCTTGATGCAGGCAGCGGCACCATCCAGACCACCGGTACCGTACAGGCTGGGGATGTGAAGACCGGTACCCTGGAAACCACCGGCGATGCTACGATTGGTGGCAACCTGACCGTTGAAAAGAATCTCACCGTCAATGGCGAATTCAATGCGAAGACCCTTTCCAGCAAACTCGATGAAAACAACTACACCGAAATTCATGGCGGCAACGTGACCTCCAGGAACCTGAAGTACTCTGATACCGGCGAACTGCAGGCAAGCTCCAGCAAGCTCGATGAAACCGGCAGCACCGTCTGGGCAAGGGATGATGAATCCATCGGCACCAGCACGGTTACCGCAGACAGCGTGAAGCAGTCCCTCTCCGACACCGGTGACCATCCGACAAATTATGCTTCCCGGGAAATTGCCCAGAATGGTAAAAATAAATACGAAATGACCGACTCCGTAGTGGAAGGCAACCAGTCCAATGTGACTAAGACCACCGCAGAGTCCACGGATTCCCGGATTGCTCTGAAAGATGATGAGGGCAATGTCCTCAATAAGTCCTATATCACCCAGAACCTGAAGAAGATTCTCCAGGGCGTGGAAGAAGGGGACAGCAAGACCACCATTGAACAGGATGCCAACAATATCACCAACACCGCATCGAATGGCACCATTACCAACGATGCCGATAAGATCCTGAACAAAGGCGCCACCTCCATTACCAGCCAGATCGGTGACGGCTCTGCTGTGAAGACCGTGATGGATGCCAATGGCATTGCCAATACGGCTATCGGCGGCACCATTTCCAACGAAGCGAAGAATATTACCAACACCGCTGCAGAAAAGATTTCCAACAGTGCAGCGGAAATTGAAAATACCGCTGCGAAGTCCATCACCAGCAAAGTGGGAGATAATGTCAGCAGCAGGCTCAGCACCGATTCCATCGTCAATCAGGTAAAAGATGGCGATAAATCCAACACAGCTGCACAGAATGCTGAACAGACAGACTCCACGATTACCGATGGCAAGAACACCGCAGTTATTAACCAGAAAGCTTCGAGCATCGCTACCTCCATCAGCGATGGAACAGACGGGAAGTACAACCGGACCTACAGTTCCGTAGATATGTCCACGGAACGGATCCAGACCAGCGACACCCAGTTCAATGCATCTACAAAGACTGCTACCCGGAGCAAGGATACACTGACCAATGGTTCCACCATTCTGGATATTGTGAAGGACTCCAGCACCGGTACGATCAGCTCTACCGTAACAGATGGCACAGATACAAGCACGATTAAACAGACAGCTTCTGAAGTTTCGACCAATTCGAAGAATATCACCAATATCGCCAGCGGAACCATTTCCAACAGTGCGAAGAATATTACCAATACAACGACTGAAAACATGACCAACACTATTGGTAAGAATCTGGAGACTACCGTAGGCGGCGACATGTCTACTACTGTCACCGGCAAGGTCACCGAAGACTACAAGTCTGACCTTTCCACCAAGGTAGGCGGTAATGAGACCCATGCGGTAACGGGCAGCCAGACCGTCACCGTATCCGGAGACCGGACTGTCAATGTGAAGGGAACGGAGACGGAAAACTTCAATGCCCAGATTACCAACATCAAGACAAACCAGAAGACCTCCGTCGGCGGCAACCAGACAAACATCGTAGGCGGTGATCAGCAGAATACAGTAAGTGGCAATAAGTTGGAAACCGTCAAAGGTTCTGTAACCGAAAAATACGGCAGCCAGGCAACCACCATCGATGGTGACCAGAGTACAAATGTTGGTGGTAACCAGACCAATGTGGTAGCTGGCAACCAGACCAATACCATCAGTGGTAATAAGACGGAAACCGTCAAGGGCGATGTAAATGAAAGCTATGGCAGCCTGACGACCAATGTGAAGAACGACAGCAGCCTGACAGCAGAAAACATCAATAATACCGCAAGAAACAAGATTACCAACAGGGCTCTTGATGTGGAAACCGATGCAGCAAGCTCCATTGTGAATAAAGTTACAAATGACGCTGGCTCCAATATTTCCACCCAGACTTCCACCCAGACCCAGGAAGAAATGAGCCAGGCCGACGGTAAGAAAGCGTCCTACATCCGCGGCGCTGCGGAAGAAAAGTCCCAGCTTGTAAACGGAGATACGAAGACCACCATCGATACCATTGCGGGCCAGACCAATACGAATATCACCGATGGAACCAATACTTCCAATGACCTGCAGAAGGCAGACCAGATTGCTTCCTCCGTCACCGACGGCACCAATGCCACCGTAGTGAACCAGGATGCAAAGAGCATTGCTTCCTCCATCACCGATGGCACCAGGTCCAACAGATCCAAGAGCACTGTGGACCAGAGTGAACAGGTCATCAAAACCAGCGATACCCAGTACAGCGCATCCACAAAGACCGCAACCAGGTCTGAGGAGGCTCTGATGAATGGCTCAACGATCCTGGACGTTGTAAAAGACTCCAGCACCGGAACCATCAGCGCTGCCGTCACCGATGGAACCAATATCACCGGTACCACTATGACCGCTAAGGATATCACCAACAGAGCGGCAGAAAACATGACCAACAATGTTGGCAAGGATCTGACCACCACAGTTGGCGGAAACCAGAAGACCACAGTCACCGGAGACAGCGAACTCACCGCTGAAAACGTGAAAGCCATCGGCAAAACCTCTATCACCAGCCAGATTGGCGAAGGCGATGATGCAGCTGTGAAGACAGTCATGAATGCAGATGGCATTGCGAATACCGCAACCAGCGGCACCATCAGCAATACCGCTGACAAGATTGCCAATACCGCAACCACTTCTATCACCGACAAGGTAGGCGATAAGGTAAGCCGTACCATGAGTACCAGCTCCATTGAAGACAAAGTGGGTACCACTACTGTGACCACCACAGATGGACTCACCAGGCTCACAAATGAAGCTGGCGATCACAAGACCCAGATGGATTACGCAGAGGTCCTGAAGGACCTGGGCGTACGCGGAAGTGCTACCATCGATGGCAACACCTCTGTCGGTGGAAATCTGGCAGTAACCGGCACATCCACCCTCACCGGTGATGTGACCATGAAGTCCAACGCCACCGTTGAAAAGAACCTCACCGTCAATGGCACCTCTGACCTGAAGGGCGATGTGACCATGGAAAGCAACGCTACCGTGAAGAAGAATCTCACCGTAGAAGGCGCTACCACCACAAAGACCCTCAGGGTAACAGACACCTCCACATTCGATGGTGCAGCTACCTTCAATGACATTGTGAACATGAACAAAGGCCTCACTGTCAAAGGCGGCGTAACGGCTGATACGGTCACCGCAGACTCCTACAAAGTAGGCGACAAGACCTATATCGATGCGAACGGCATCAATGCCAATAATCAAAAAATCACCAACGTAGCCGCTGGAGATATCTCTGAAGGCAGCACCGATGCAGTGAACGGCGGCCAGCTCCATGAAACCAATACCCGGGTTGCCAACGTGGAAAACCGCGTGACCCAGGTAGAAACCAGGGTAGATAAGCTGGACAACAAGATCGATAAGGTCGGTGCTAACGCAGCAGCCATGGCCAACCTGCATCCGCTGGAATTCGATGCGGACTCCAAGTGGAACATCGCAGCAGCCATCGGCAACTCCGGCAGCGAAACCGCAAGTGCGGTAGGCGTATTCTACCGGCCCAATGAAAACGTGATGGTCAATGCCTCCGCTTCCATGGGTACCGGTGAGAACATGTTCGGCGGCGGCGTATCCGTAAGACTGGGCCACGGCGGCAATAAAGCCAAAGAAGCCCAGATGAAGGCAGCCGCTGCAGAGAATCAGGAACTCCGGAAAGAAGTGAATGACCTCACTGCCCGGATGGATGCTCTCCTCTCCGTACTGAACCCGAATATGTCCAAAGAATTCCCGGACGTACCGGCTAACCACTGGGCTTACGAAGCGGTATCCCGCCTCGCAGGCAACGGCATCGTGGAAGGCTATGAAGATGGCAAGTACCACGGCGAACGCCAGATGACCCGTTACGAAATGGCTGAAATCATCTACAACGCACTCTCGAAGGGCGCTAAGGCTGAAAAGAAACTGGTCGAAGAATTCCGGCCGGAACTCCAGGCCATGGCTGCCCAGAAAAAGGCTTGACCTCAACCATTACTGGCCTTTGTCCCTCCAAAGCCGGATGATTTACCTTAACAAAGGACAGTGATTTGAGGATATAGAAAACCCCGTCTCTTCCCCCCCGGAGAGACGGGGTTTTCACGTGGAGAAAATCAGGAGGGCAGAAAAGGAAGCTGCCTGTTGACGGAAGGAAGTCACATTGATATTCCTCTTTTTTTTCCCCCCTTCGGGTTGTGCCCCTGGCGTACTGCGTGCCTGGGGAGGCTCTTTCAGAGACAATTGTCATGTACCAGGTGTATTCTTCACCAAATCTTACCTGCGGCGAAGCCGCCTGACCTCAACTTTCAAATCTCTTTTCCCAGTTCTTTCATCAGAACCAAGGCTTGTACTCAAACGAATTCTACTCATTCTACGCTATTGAATATTTCTATAGGGAGGTGTAAATCTAACTTTTCTGTACAGTCCTTTTTAGAATAGAGTCAATTGTAAAAGGTCAGTGAGTCCCATGACAAGGGGGAGAAAGGGAAGCTCTGTAAAAGGGAAATTAAAAACTGACAGTTCTTTGACGCCAGGGGATAATAAACCTGAAAAACATGACAGAACATTTACTCGGAGAACGATTGATTCATGTACTGCACTATGATACCTTGGACTCAGGTCAAGGCCCGGGCCTCGGGGAAGGCGGACGGCGGCAGAGGAAACACGGTCACTCGTGCAGGCAGGATGCAGGCTCCGGAAATTATGGGCAACCCATCGATTCCCTATATTTCTCTTAAGGAGCAGGAACATGAAAAAGATCCTCGCAATCGCTGCCATGGCAGCACTCACCGCTGGCGTATCCGCTTACGCAGCAAATCCATTCTCCGATGTAACCCCCGATGACTGGGCTTACCAGGCCGTATCGGACCTGTCCAGCCAGGGCGTAGTCGAAGGCTACCCGGACGGCACCTTCAAAGGGGAACGGAACATGACCCGTTACGAACTGGCCCAGATCATTGCCCGCCTCATGGCTAAGGAAGACCAGCTGAATGCAGAACAGAAAGCCACCCTCGACAAGCTGGCCGGTGAATATGCAGATGAACTGGCTAACCTGGGTGTCCGGGTTTCCAACCTGGAAAAGAAGGTAGGAAATATCTCCTGGTCCGGCGATGCCCGTATGCGGTACATCAACAATTCCTATGCCGATAAGACCGGTACCCATGAAGGCTGGGATGGCCGTATGCGTATCAACGTCCATGGCCAGGTGAATGACAGCACCTACGTCCAGGGCCGTCTGGTGAATACCATGAAATTCAAAGGCGATGACACCAGTACGACCACCATGGACCGGCTCTATGTAAACCACTCCTTCGGTGATGTGGGCATCCGTCTGGGCCGGCAGGACGTGATTTTTGGCAATGGCCTCATTTATGATGATTTCTATGATGGCGCCCAGATTTCCTACGATAAGGATGCTTTCGGCATCACTGCCGGCTATGGCCGCCTGAAGAGCGGTAACTTTGCAGACCGCACCTATAACAACTATGACTTCTTCTTCACTAAGGCCGGCTGGAACGGCAGCTTTGCCAAGATCGGAGCCGCTTACATCAACTTTGCTGGCGATGACTTCAAGAAGGCTTACCACTTCGATGATATGTGGGGCATTAATACAGTCATCCCGATCCAGGATTTCCGGATCGAAGGGGAATACTGGAAATCCAATGCGGATAACGGCGACACTTCCTGGAACGCAGGCCTCGGCTACGGCAAAATCAACTACAAGAAACCGGGCACCTGGAAACTGGATGCCACCTACAATAAGGTCGGCGACAACGCTTACCTGGGCCTCTACACGAACCAGGCAAGGGATTTCATGAATAAGTCCTTCAAGAAAGATGAAAGCGTGGAAAAGGTGAAGTTCTGGAACGTTACCGGTGAAGTGGCTCTCCAGAAGAACGTATACCTCCACGGCGAATACGACTTCGATGTGAAGGCAGACAGCAAAGATCTGGACGATGCATGGACCGTATCCCTGAACTATAAGTTCTGATATGCGGACATGAAAATGAAAGAAGCTCTCCCAGGAGGGCTTCTTTTTATTAGGATGGTTCCACAGGAAGTGTTGAGAGTTGAGGCTCTGCAGTTTTGTTGCGGCCCGTTTGGTCTGGGAGGAAGGCGCTTTTGTGGGCAGGCAAAGGACCGGCATGCTGTTGATAGTCTGATAGTCATACATATTGGAAATACCGGTCAGCAAGTGCCCCTTAGAGATGAATGTGCTTCGGCCGGACTCTAAGGAGTGCGCTTAGTGTGCAGGTTATGCGCACTGATGAGTCCGGCTTGGGCATCCTCTGCAGGATGCCCACATAGGACATTCAAGTTTGGCCTGGATACAAAAGGCGCTTAGCCTGCCCATCAAAGCGCCTTCCTTTTAGGCCAAACGGCGGCAGCCCAAAGGGCAGGGGATGGATGCCCCGCAGGGGTGGAATCTTTATAAAGCAGAGCTGTCCCCTTTCTTCCAATCCATACTCCGCCTTTGGGAGTTGGGGCGCCGGCCGCTTCGTGGCCCCATCCCTCGGCGGAGCTGCAGAACCTCAAATCTATTTTTTCTTTACTGCTTTAAAGCCTGCAAAAAGTGACCACTTTTGCACAAAAACGACCACTTTTGCACAAAAAATGGCAAAGTCCTTTTGGGCCTGCTATCCTTATGACAGAGGAAATGAAGATCCCTTTGGGGATGAGGGTATGCTTCATCCTGCAGGGAATATCACTCCCTTCATGGACTCTGCCTCCTGAGCCACTGCCTCTGCTCCTATACCCCGTGTTTCACCACGACTTCATGCAGTGATTCGGAATATAGAAAGCCCTGTCTCTTCTCCCCCGGAGAGACGGGGCTTTCTGCTGGATTGCCGGAGTATAGGGAATCACAGCTTCCGTTGCGGAAGAATTTCCGGAGCCTCGCCGATGGGACTGGCTGCCAGTTTTTCTTTATTTATATATATACATATGCTATACTGGTACATACAGTTATTTCTATGTTTGACAAGGAGAGAAACCATGAAATTTGCGTTTAATCACAACAATTTCAACGTACTTGATCTGAAGAAAAGTATCGCCTTTTATGAAGAAGCTCTGGGTCTCAAGGTTGTGGGACAGTACAAAGCTCCGGACGGCTCCTTTATCCTGGCCTATCTGGGAGATGGGGAGACGAAGCACCGGCTGGAACTGACCTGGCTCCGGGACCGGAAGGAACCGTACAACCTGGGGGACAATGAATTCCATCTGGCCTTTGATACGGACGATATGGAAGCAGCCCATGAGAAGCATAAAAAGATGGGATGCATCTGTTTTGAAAATCCGGCTATGGGCATTTATTTCATCAATGACCCCGACGGATACTGGATTGAAATCATCCCGGGAGGCAAGTAATGGATCCTATTTTTGTACGGACTGCCCGGATTATCGGGGAAAAGGGAGTGGACTTCCTCTCCACGAAGCGGGTAGCGGTCTTTGGTATCGGCGGCGTCGGTTCCTATGCGGCGGAAGCACTGGTGCGGGCCGGCGTGGGCCATCTCATTTTCATCGATAAGGATGCGGTGGAAGATTCCAACCTGAACCGGCAGCTGGTGGCAGACCGTACCACCATCGGGAGAAACAAGGCGGAGGTCATGGTGGAACGGGCACACCGGGTGAATCCGGCCTGCGATGCCACGGCCATGGCTGTCTATTACCGGCCGGGGGATGAGGATTTTATCACGAATCTTCATGCCGATTACATTATCGATGCCATTGATGATGTGCCGGCGAAGGTGTCCATTGCGGAAATCTGCTACCGGCTGAAGATTCCGGAAATCTCTTCCATGGGCACCGGCAACCGTCTCCGGCCGGAGATGCTGCAGATTGCGGATATCAATAAGACCTCGGTGTGCCACCTGGCGAGGAAGATGAGAAAGGAACTGAAGGAACGGCGGGTCCGCCACCTGACGGTGGTGTATTCCAAGGAGCTGCCCCATAAGCCCATCGGCGAGGGCCATGCTCCGGGCTCCACGTCCTTCGTACCGCCGGTATCGGGCATGATGATGGCGGGATACGTGATTCGCAGCCTCCTCAAGGAAGCTGATATTACCTGAGAGAAAGGAATTCATGGATATGGCAGAAATCCTTCATCCAGACTGGATTACAATAGAGGAAAACGGCAGGCCCGTCCACGGATACAACCAGGAATGGTATCCGGAAAAATGGCAGAAGCTGGCGGGCTGCGGCCCTACGGCAGGGGCCATGATGGCGGCCTACATAGAGCGGAAACAGTGGGGAAAAAAGGTGACCACCAGGGAAGAGGCCCTTTCTGTGATGATGGATCTCTGGAAGTACGCCACTCCCCGGATGCACGGTCTCTATAAAACCCGGTGGCTGAAGGAGGGCCTCGATGCTTACATGAAGGAACAGGGGCTCAAAGGAAAGGTGGAGGCTCTTCCCATTCCCTCTATCCGCCTGCTGGCGCCGAAGCTCCCCAAAGTGGCCTCCTTCATCAAAGAAGGCCTGGAGGCGGACTGCCCCATCGGATTCCTGAACCTTCACAGCGGTGGAGAGCCAATCCCCTACCACTGGCACTGGATGCCACTGGTGAAGATAGAAGAAAGGGAAGATGGCATTTACTGCACCCTCTGGGACGAAGGGGCCAGCCATGTATTCAATCTTGGCAACTGGCTGAAGCGGACAAAGTTCGGCGGCGGTTTCGTACGGATTACGGATTCCGATCCGGAAACATAGGAATAAAGAAAGCAGTGCTCCTGGGGCGCTGCTTTTTTGCTTGGCCGTTTTGTGTGATTGTGGGCAGAGTCATTGGTGCGGGACTGCCAGCTGCCAGTGACTTATCCTAAACATATTTGGAGTCCTGATGTCATCCGCAATTGGTGTGGGAGCTGCTGGACGGATTATATGCAAAATGAATCTATGCGTTAAAAGCGTGCCCCCTTGGAGAAGGGGGCAGCCCAAAGGGCAGGGGATGGATCCGCCTCGCAGAGGCGGGAGCCGTGTAGAAGAAGATGTTCCCTCCTGCCCGTCAATCCATTCTGCGGCTTTGCCGCGCCCCTTCGCCAGGGGACTGCAGGCCTGGGGACAGTTACACAGGCTATTCAAAAATTATCCTATGGGCACAATTATGATTGAGGTGCATCACGAGCAGTTCAAGGCTGATAGCTGACAGCTCTCGCATGCGAATGGTTCGAACTGAAAATAAAAGCAGAAAATCTATTAGCACTCTCTTGACATGAGTGCTAATAGTGATATAATGATAATTGTCAGGAGGACAAAAGAGAAAATCCTGATGAATAAAAGAAGATAAAGAAAAGAGGTTTTGTATATGCGTAGTTTGATTCCTTTTGATGGTTTGTTTGGTGATACCGTTCTGGATGATTTCTTTGATGCCGCTCCGGTGTCCTATGCGGAATATAAATCCCTTCCGAAAGTAGATATCGAAGACTGCAAGGATCACTATGAAGTGACCTGCGATATGCCGGGTTTCACAAAAGATGAAATCCATGTGACCTATGAAAATGGCGTGCTTTCCATTGCCGCAAAGAAAGAAACAACGGAAGACGGCAAGGAACACAATTATATCCGCAAAGAGCGGACCAGCACCACCTTCCAGCGTCAGTTCGCTGTGAAGGACATCGAGGAAAGCAAGATTTCCGCAAGCCTCAATGATGGGGTGTTGAAGATTGAACTGCCGAAGAAAGACATGAGCCTGCCGAATCAGGGTCATCGCATTGAAATCGGCTGAAACTGAAAAGTTGTGTGGGACAATGTCCCTTGATTGAATACTCTCTCTTTCGGGCGGTATTCCCCGATGCCGCCCCTCCCCTTACCAATCATTTCCCAAGGGAGCCCGGTCCATCATTGCTGAAGATGGACCGCTCCCCATAAAGATTCATAATTTTCCTTCCCTGAGAAAAGGGCCCGGTAAACAGAAATCCTGTTTACCGGGCCCTTTTTCGTTTGTTTAGCTATGGCTTGGAATACTTTCATGGGGGCTGGCTGCTGGCAGTTGACAGCCGGAAGCAGTCAGAATGTTTCTACCCACCGGTTCAATTTCTTACCTTTCGTATGTATTTTCGTTGTATAATGGGTACAGAATTATTGGGACTGTGAGGCGATTTGTATGAAGAAAAAACTGGTGGCGGCGGTGATGGCACTGGCTTTCTGCGTGCCCCTGGGCGGTATGGCAGAGGCCTATAGCGGCGTAGGGATTCTGGGCCGGGTCCTGGCCAGTGGGATTTTCCATTCCCAGAGGACCACAGGCACCACGAAGACCACAAAGTCTTCCGGCCGGACGAATCGGTACAAAAATGCCATGGGAGCCCTGGAAAACCTGCAGTGGGTGGGCGTGGCAAAGAGCTCCGGCGGGAATATTTATTTCGACCAGGATACGCTGAAGGATGAGACCCGGAATGGGCAGCGCCATGTACTGGCTACGGTGAAAAATGAATTCACCGAGGCCGGGGCGAAAGCGGTAGCGGGCAGCAGCGATGGCCTGCTGGATGAAGATGAGGTGGCCTATTCCCTGTTTCTCGTAGATTTCGGGGAAAACTCCTGCTTCGTGGCCAGCCATGTGACCTACTACGATAAAAAAGGAAAGAAGCTGGTGGAGCGGACGGCGCCGGAGGCCTTCACCGATGTGACGAGCATGAATTATGGAAAGACCTATGGAAAAGACAGCATCGAATCTAAGATGAAGACCCAGGTTTTCCACTATGCAGACCGGGTAAAGGAAGAGGAAAAGGAAAAAGCCGAGCAGAACGGCTGATGGTTTGGGGTAATTGCGGATAGGGTCACTGGTCCGGGGCTTCGGGTTAAATACGTTGGGCACTGCATCTGACTCGTCATCTCGAGCGGTGGCAAGGGTCGCAATGATGTGAAATATAAAAGCCGAATGTGAGAAAGAGTCGAGAGATCTCTTGGAAAAATGTCTCTGACAGTCTTACAACCCTGACAACGAATGTAAAACTCTGTATTTCCGAGAATCTTAGAGATTTTTGGGCGTATCGCAGCTGCAGCGATTCTAAGCTGTATTGTCACTTAGCCTGCTGGCCCCCGGGTGGAAGCGTGTCACGGAATTTTCGATTGCAATCGCTCCCTGCGCACGGCTATCAGCGGCTCATTACAATTTGAGTGTCGCTGCGCTCCTCCCCATTGTGCTTCCTTAAATCTGCCCACAGGCATGCGAATCCGCTTTTCCAGGCAACGGTGTAAACACCAATTGGCAGATGGCCTTTCAATGGGATATAATAAATAAAATTGACTGAGCTTCAAAAGGAGGATGCTCATATGAATAAGAAACTGGCAGCCCTGGCGATGGCCTGCGCTCTCGTGCCGGCTGTGGCCATGGCTTCTGACAAGCCGCCTACGTCGGATAAGATGGTGAATGATTACAACAAGTACATGGTGGTATACACGAGCCCCACAGAACGGATTTATGCGGATGCCGACACCATTGAGCGGGATCCTGCTTCTGCCGGAGAACTTCCGGTCATTCGCGCTACCCTGTATGCGGAAATTTACAAGAGTCCCATGACCTGGCCGGACTATGGCAACTATAAGATGGTGGACTACATCCTTCGCTATGATACGGCTGTCGGTGCAGACCAGTATGGCAGTGTCATCAGGTATAAGATCCTGAACAAACTGGAAGGCGCCTTCACGCCGGATGGAAAGGCGGCTGCCTACAATGGAACCATCAAAGAAGGGGCCAATGAGGCGGAAGAAATTTACATGTCCCTCTATCGGGTATCAAAGAATTCCTATTAGAATATAAGGCTCAGGGACTTGCTTTCGGCCGCTGCCTGTTATTCCCCTTTACAAGGGTTTTTGAAAATTATATAATAAAAAGAACAGAACACTTACGTGCAAAGAAGCCGTGCCAATTGCTGGGCGGCTTTTTTTATTCGTAAAAATGGGAATGTATTTCAGAATAATGGAGATGTGACTATGCAGCTGTATATAGCCGGCGGGTGCGGCGATGAAGGGAGAAACTGTTTTTATGTGGAAGGGGACCGTCATGCCTTTATTCTGGATGTCGGTACATCCACCGATGGTTTCGACAGGGTGCCCGATATTTCCACGGAGCAGATTCACCAGGCAGAGTACCTTTTCATTTCCCATTCTCACCGGGACCATACGGGGGCCATCGAATACCTGGTGAAGAAGGGATTCACGGGGCCGGTACTCATGTCGAACCAGACATACCGGCAGCTTCATTACAAACCGCAGAATACGATGATTCTGGACTCCACGGCACCGGAACTGGAACTGGAGCCCGGCTTTACGGTGCACTGGGGCCGGACAGGCCACTGCGCCGGGGCGGTGTGGTTTGATATTTCCGTAGAAGGGCGCCATGTCTTTTATTCCGGAGATTACCGGGAAAATGATACATTCTACCGATGCGATGCGGTCCGGGGCCTCCATGCGGATATGGCGGTCATCGATGCGGCGTACAGCCGAAAGGAGCGGGGCGATGATCTCCGCAGGGCAGTGGTGGAAAAGGCGGAAGCCCTCATGGATGGCGGCCATCCGCTTCTCATGCCGGTACCCCATTATGGAAGGGGCCTTTCCATGGGCGTCCTTTTCCATAAGGTCTTCGGAAGCCGCCATCCGGTCCACATGTCCCCCAAGCTTTATGATGAATGGCTCCGCCTGGGACACCGGAAGTACTTTGTCCATGATGAAATCACGGAGCTTCCTTTTTCTATTTTCCAGCGGTGGGATGAAAAAACGGTGGAGCCGGGGCATATTTATTTCATCACCGATGCCCAGCTCTCCCGGGCTGCGAGCCGGGAACTCATCGAAGCCCATCCGGACATGGGGGTGCTTCTGACCGGAAGTATCCACGGCTACGGCAAGGCCCAGTGTTTCTATAAGTCCGGCCGCGCCGTTTTCTCTCTCTGGCCGAACCATCTGACCTGGCAGGAAATGGAGGATCTCCGGGCAGTCAATGATATGCCCCTGGTGGTGCCATTCCACAATAAAAAAGTAAAACCGGAAAGCGACAGCTTTGTGTTTTGAGAGAATGGGAGAATGGGGATAGAGCCACAGGGGCGGGGTTGCCAGGAAAGCGCTGCAGGCAGGCCAGCTCAAGGCTCAAGGCTCAAAGCACTGTCGGAATGACTCCGGCCGTTATCCTGCGGAACCGGGTATCTGCCGTCCTTTCCTGCTTATGGTATAATATAGAAAACAAGGAAATTCCCCGTTTCATTTAACAGGAAAGGTGGGGTTTATATGTTGAAATATAAGAAAATTCTAGTGCCCTATGATGGTTCGGACCATGCAAAAAAAGCAATGCAGCAGGCCATAGATATTGCTTCTGCCGGAGATGGGACGAAGCTCTATATTGCTTCTGTATGCAATATGGTATCAGCCATGAGCAACTTCGACCAGGTATCTATTGCGGAAGGCTGTCTGACCACGAAGCTTTCGGAGGACCTGGAAGAGCAGTGCAAGAATGACCTGAAGGAAGCAGCGGCCATGGTGCCGGCGGGCATTGCCCACGAAGAACTCTATGAAGTCGGCTCTCCGGGACCGGTGCTCCTCAATATGGCAGAAGAACAGGGCTGCGATCTCATTGTCATGGGCAGCCGGGGCCTGGGACCGCTGAAGGGGATTTTCATGGGCTCCGTTTCCAGCTACATGGTGAGCCGGTCCAAATGTCCCGTTCTCATTGTGAAATAGGATTGACGATAGACAGTTTCCACGGTAGAATGAATATATAGAACATAAAGCAAAGGCGCTTGTATTTGAGAAAATACGAGCGTCTTTTTCTATTTCTCGGAAGTTTGTTATTTTGTTTGGGAAGGGCGATTCCTTCCCGGGGGAGGTATGTATGAGCAGTATCGGAAGTATCAATAAGCCAAGCCATGGGTTCCTTGTCGCAGCCATCCAGATGCCTGTGCCGATTATCAACAGCCGGGCAGACATTGACCGGCAGGTTCATGAAATCGTGCGGACCCTTCATGCCACGAAAGCCGGTTATCCGGGGGCAGAACTGATTATATTCCCGGAATACAGTACCCAGGGCCTGAATACATCGAAGTGGCTCACCGACGAATTCCTCTGCGACATTCCGGGCAAGGAGACCGATGCCTTTGCTGAAGCCTGCAAAGAAGAAGGGGTGTACGGGGTATTCTCCATTATGGAACGGAATCCGGACCTCAATAAGAATCCTTACAACACTGCTATCATTATCAATCCGAAAGGGGAAATCTGCCTGAAGTACCGGAAGCTCTTCCCCTGGAACCCCATCGAACCCTGGTACCCGGGAGACCTGGGCATGCCGGTCTGCGAGGGCCCTGGCGGATCGAAGCTGGCTGTCTGCATCTGCCACGATGGTATGATTCCGGAACTGGCCAGAGAAGCTGCCTACAAAGGCTGCAACGTGTATATCCGGATTTCCGGTTACAGTACCCAGGTCAATGACCAGTGGATCCTGACGAACCGGTCCAACGCATGGCAGAACCTCATGTACACCGTATCGGTGAACCTGGCCGGCTATGACGGCGTCTTCTACTACTTCGGCGAAGGACAGATCTGCAATTACGATGGCACCACCCTTGTCCAGGGCCAGCGGAACCCCTATGAAATCGTGACCGGCGAAATTTATCCGGAAGATGCGGACCGGGCCCGCAGGGAATGGGGTCTTGAAAATAATATCTACAACCTGGGCCACCGGGGCTATGTGGCAAAGCCCGGCGGTGAACCGGACTGCGGCCTCACCTATATCAAAGACCTGGCCGCCGGCAAGTACAAGCTTCCCTGGGAAGATGAGATGGACATCAAAGACGGATCCATTTATGGATATCCCACCAAAGGCGGCCGCTTCGGCACCGAAGCGGGGGCGGATCCCTACGGTATCCATGACTATAAGGGTCTCGACTATCACGGAAAGAAATAAAACAGCATAAATTTTTACCATAAAAGCTGCCGGCCATAAAGCCGGCGGCTTTTATGGTGGGGAAAATATTTCGGGAATCATTCATTTTACCAAAAGGAAATAGATTTTTTCAATGCCGTTGTTATAGAATAGTAATGAACCTGTTTGTGATTATGGCGGCGAGGCCGCTGGACTTTAATGTACTTCTCTTACCTTACATGGAGACGACGTTATGAGGGATGAGCCCGTTGGAACAGCGGAGAAAAGCCGCAGGGCCCTGACCCTCAACTCTTAATTCTCAACTCTATCATTTATCGTATATAAGGATGTGATTCCATGGCAAACCGGCGCTGGCTGAAGCAGGAAGTATCCCAATGGGTGTCGGATGATGTGATTTCTGAAGAGGCAGGAAAGAAAATTCTTTCCCGGTATAAGAAGGAGGACCTGTCTTCCTATAAAGAGGCTTTCTTTATTCTGGCTGTGGTGTGCCTGGTGGGCGGGCTTTTCTTCCTTTGTGCCAGCCTGTGGAATGGGCTCACCCAGGACCAGCGGTTTCTGATGGCCTTTATGCCCCTTGTCCTTTCATTCCTTCTCGTGGCGGCGGTGGTCCTGCTGGATAAAAAGGTCCCGGTACCGGTAAAGGAACCATCGAAACTGGAAGAGGAACTGGAAGAAGAAAATCCGGAGGGCATGGTGAAAAAGCCATCGAAACGGGAGGTACTCTACCGCCACCGGGTGCCCGTGTTTATCCGGGAAGCGGCAGCTGTGCTCCATGGACTCTGCCTTCTGGGCGCCTTCTGGATGGTGGGGGATTCGTTCTACCTCACTTCTGATACCTATACGGGCCTTGCTCTCTGCGGGTTTCTCCTGCTCATTATGACGGCAGTCACCGGGTCCGCCGGTATGGGAATCCTCTATATGGCCGTGGCCGTAGGGGTATTCTATACAGCGCCGGTCCGGGGATGGCCGGAAGTGGTTTCCTGGATTTATATGATTCTGGCACTTCCGTTTCTGGGATACATGCTCAAGAGCCACAGGGACAGGGCGGTGGTCTGTTTTTCCTGGGTCTGGGCCGTGGGCATCCTGCTCCTCATTTTCTGGTCCGCCGGCAATATGCTGTGGCAGACCCTGTTCTTCTCCCTGGCGGCAGCCCTGACCTGGATGGCCGGCGGCCTTTTCCGGGACTACGGCCTTGGAGCCCAGGCGCTCCGGTTCTTCGGGGGCATCGCCGTATTTGCGGTGCTGCTGGAAGGGTCCTATGGAGCCGTATGGGAAGGCATTGTGGGAAGCTATGCGCTGTGGTTCCTGTTTCTTTTTTTCCTGGTGGTGGATGGGATCCTTCTGTTCCGCATGGCCCTGAAGAAGGAATGGCTCTCCGTACTGGCAGGGCTCACGCCCTTTGTCATGGGACTGGCAGCTCTTATTTCCATCTTTGAAACTACCGGTGCCTTACCGGCCATGGTGGTCTCTGTGTATGCCGGCATACTGGCGGCGGGGGTCATTGCCCGGGGATTCCAGACGGATCGGCCTCTCCAAAGCTGGGCAGGGGTATTCCTCCTGGCCGGGGATGGGGCTATCCGGGTCATGGACTCCGCCCTCACACTCACGGAACGGGGCATTTTCTTCCTGGCCGTGGGCGTGGTGGCGGCCTGCATCTGCTATGTCATGTACCTGCCTCTCCACAGGGAACGGAAAAAGGAATTCCACAGTCAGGAAAAAGCGGGAGAGGAGGAAGACAAATGATTCGAAAAAAATTTGCCCTCATTCTCCTGGCCCTGGTCTTTGTCATCGAAGCGGCAGCCCTTTTCTGGACACGAAGCGATTTCCGGTCTGTCATGCTGGACGGTGCGGAATACCAGGTGCCGGCAGCTATTGATTTCAAGGGCGATTTCTATGGCAGAAATTACCTGCCCCTCTACATTCCCCTCAACGAGGCTCCCTGGAAAGGGTCGGTGACTCCGGAAAAGGGAGAGGAAATCTATCTCTCCTTTGATAAGAACAGCGAGGGGCTCCTGGAAATCACCGGAGCCTCCAATGTGAAGCCTGGCGGTATGTACATCATTACCCGGGTGTCCTCTGTCAATGAAGGGATGGTCCATTTCCGGTTCCCCGCAGACCGGCTGTACATGTCGCCGGACCAGCTGAAGAAGCTGTCGGTGGTGGAGCTTTCCGAGCGGGTACAGGTAAAGGATGAGAAAGAAAAGAAGACGGAAACCCGCATGAAAAACGACCTGACCGCCATCATCCATATTAAAGACGGCCGGGTGGCGGTGTCGAAGGTGCTGGCGAACGGTTCTCCCATTGAGCAGACCTTTACCACCATTGGAAAGAACCTGAATGTAAAATTTGCCAGGGGACCTAAGGATAAAGATATTTATTCTGTAGGAAGAAGTACGGAAACCAGCCGGGGACAGTAAGGGATAGTCCCCTTGCGGAGTCCGGGGCTGCTATGCCCGCTTCATCATCATAAATTCCTGAATGGAAGGTGATAGTATGTATATTATTCTGATGCGCCATGGGGAAGCAGTTCCCCAGACCGATGAAATTCCCAATAAAGAAAGGTCACTGACACCGAAGGGAATGCGGCAGGCCCGTCGGGCCTCCCGGATACTGGGCCGTTTTCTTAAAGAAAATCCGATCCGTATTTACACTTCCCCCTATGTACGCACAAGGCAGACCGCCGGTATCCTGGCGGAGGAATGCTTTGCCGAGGAAATCCATACGGCCGATGAGCTGCTCCAGGGAAACTGGCAGATGGTGCGGAACCATCTCATCCAGGACGGGTCTCCCATTGCCCTGGTGAGCCACCATCCCTTCCTGCAGTCCTATCTCCTGTCTACCTGCAGCGCGGCCATCAAGTTTGACCTGGCCGGCATTGCGGTGATTGATTATGATCTGTCCTGGAACCAGGGAAAGCTCATCGGCTATTTCACGTCGTCCCTGAAACAGCTGAAAAAGGAGAATTGAATGATGATTCCTGTACTGACAATAGCGGGATCCGACTCTTCCGGCGGTGCCGGCATCCAGGCGGATCTCAAGACTTTTTCCGCTCTTGGTACCTATGGGATGAGCTGCATCTGTGCTCTCACCGCCCAGAACACGAAGGGAGTCACCATGGTGGTGAATACACCGGTGGACATGGTGAAGGCCCAGCTGGCAGCTATTTATGATGATATTCCTCCGAGAGCAGTAAAAACGGGCATGCTTTCTTCCGCACCCATTGTGGAAGCGGTATACGATTTCCTTTCGGACCATACAGGCATTCCCCTGGTGGTGGACCCGGTCATGGTGGCTACCAGTGGTGCGGTGCTTCTGGAAAAGGATGCCATTGAAGTCTATAAGAAAAAACTCATTCCCCTTTCTTCTGTGATTACACCCAATATCCCGGAGGCGGAAGTCCTTTCGGGGCAGGCTATCCGTAACCTGGAAGACATGAAGGGAGCAGCAGAAAAACTGATGGCCCTGGGACCCCAGGCGGTGCTGGTCAAGGGAGGCCACCTGGTGGAAGAGGCGGAGGACGTTCTCTATGATGGCAGGGATTTCCATCTGTTCAAGGGAGAAAGGATAGAGACAGAAAATACCCATGGCACCGGATGTACCCTGTCCAGTGCCATGGCAGCGGAGCTGGCAAAGGGCCACACCCTTATCGAAGCGGTGGGGCTGGCCAAGGTCTATATGACGGGGGCCATCCGCCGGGCCGCTTCCGATTCCCTGGGCCATGGCCACGGGCCGGTGCACCACTTCTGGTTTTACGGAGACCGTTGGGGGAAAATCGAATGAACTATCCATTCTTCGCCTTCATGTCGAGGCTGAAATATATTTCCCGCTGGGGGCTCATGAGAAATTCAATACCCGAGAATGATGCGGAACATACATTGCAGACCGTGATGATTGCCCATGCCCTGGCGGTCATTGGCCGGGATATTTTCCACAAGGACCTGGATCCGGAACGGGCAGCCCTGCTGGCGCTGTACCACGATGCCAGTGAGGTATTTACGGGGGACATGCCGACGCCGGTGAAATATTTTACCCGGGATCTGCGGGACCAGTACCAGAAGATCGAAGACCGGGCTCGGGAGAAGCTGCTCCATACGCTGCCGGAAGAACTGCAGCCTTCTTACCAGCCCTTTGTGGTGGACATGGAAAAGGATCCCCTCTGGCCCCTGGCCAAGGCGGCGGACACCATGAGCGCCTATCTGAAGTGCATGGAGGAAATCCGGGATGGAAACAGTGAATTCAAGGAGGCCTTCAAGTCCACCGAGGAAAAACTCCGGGCCCTGCACCTGGAAGAGGTGGACTGGTTCATGGACCACTTCGCAGAAAGCTTCCGGGAAACCCTGGATGAATTGAACAGGAATGTGAAATAGAAGCTTCGGGAAAAATCCCGAAGCTTTTTCCGTGGGATTTGTGGACCCGATGCCTGTGGTTGTATGGCTGAGTATGCATACAAGCGGATAGAGGCTTACCTGAGTGGCGAAGCCGTTAATGAAAATACACCATTCTCAAGTGGATGCCTGTGCAATAGACAGAGGGATTCTGGTGGGTGCTGCGGCAAAGCCGCGGGATCTCAAATCTCAATTCTCAACTCTCAATTCTTTTTTAAAACCAATGCGCCCACTTTAATTGTAAACGTTGAAAACCATGCACAGTTGTTATATTATATTTATATGTAAACTGCGTATACAGAAATACAGTAACAAATTGTTTACAATGAGGCGAGACAACATGGTCAGAGAAAATTCAATGGAACGGGAACAGGGAAAATCAAAGGAAATTGTTTTGTTTGGGCTCTTTACGGCACTCATTGCCATAGGGGCATTTATCCGGATCCCTGTGCCGGTCTGTCCATTTACGCTGCAGCTTCTTTTTACAACGCTGGCAGGCCTGATCCTTGGCAGTCGGCGGGGCGCCCTTTCTGTGACCCTTTATGTACTCCTTGGGCTCGTGGGGGTCCCTGTCTTTACGGAAGGCGGCGGTCCATCCTATATTTTCCAGCCCACCTTCGGGTACCTGGTGGGGTTCATTGCAGGGGCCTGGCTCACCGGCAAGCTGCGTGAGATGAGCGGTTCCTGGTCCTTTGGCAAAGTTCTTTTTGCCAACCTGGCCGGACTGGCTGTGGTCTATCTTTTCGGTATGGTCTATGTATATTTCATCAATAATTTCTATATCGGGAAAACCATCGGTGTATGGGCAGTCATTCTGTACTGCTTCCTCCTGGCTGTGCCGGGGGATATCTGCCTCTGCATCCTGGCTGCTTTCCTGTCCAAGCGTCTGGTGAAGGCTCTTGGCATTCACGATTGAAGGAACTGATGGGAAGGAAATTTCCTTTCCATCCCTTTTTATATGTTTCTATTTATGTGCAAGGGGGAATTTGTGATGAGTAAAGGATTATTTATTACCGGCACCGATACGGATATCGGCAAAACCTATGTGACGGCGCTCATTGTGAAAACCATGAGACAGGCCGGCTATGATGCGGGCTACTATAAGGCGGCCATCAGCGGTGCGCCTACGGTGGCCGCATCGGATGCGGGATTTGTCAATCAGTTTGCGGATATCCACGAACCGGAGGATATGATCCTTTCTTATCTGTACCAGCATGCGGTATCTCCGCACCTGGCAGCCCGTCTGGAGGGACATCCCCTGGAAAAGGATGTCATCCTGAAGGCCTGGAAACGGGTGACAGAGAAATATCCCTATGTCACCATGGAAGGCAGCGGCGGTATCGTCTGCCCGATTCGCCACGATGAAAAGGCCCATTACTACCTCACCGATATCATCGGCTGGCTGAAGCTGCCGGTGCTGGTTGTGGCCGATGCGGGCCTCGGAACCATTAACCATGTGGTGACCACCTGTGAATACATTAAAAACCGCCATATTCCGATTCAGGGCATTATCCTGAACAACTGGAAAGGCGGCGTCATGGAAGAGGATAACGTGGCCATGATTGAGGAAATCACAGGAGTGAAGGTGATTGACCGGGTGAAGAAGGGAGATACCATTCTTCACTGTGATCCGAAGATTCTGGAAGCCTGCTACGCAGAAGTGTGAGAGACTTTATCAGCAGCAGGAAGGTTGGAGGAGTCCATGCTCCAGTCAGATGAATGGGATTAAGGGTTGTGGGTGAACAGCGCTTCGCTTGTTCACCGGGGTGTGGCTTCCGCAGCGCTTCGCTCGTGGAAGCGGGGGCGTAAGGTGGGTTTGCCGCCGCAGGCGGCTGGTTTCACCTTATGGTCCGGTTGTACCGGGCGTCAGCCGGAATAAAGCCATTACCCTTATGCTACTATTCACCGATTGAGAAAGTAACATACTAAAACAAAAGGAGAATATCATGTCTACAATTGATTGGGAAGCGGAAGATAAAAAATATATCTGGCATCCGGCCATGCAGATGAAGGATAACGAAGTATTTCCACCGGTGGTGGTGGACCATGGGAAGGGGGTCTACCTGTACGATACCCATGGCAAGGCGTATCTGGACATCATTTCTTCCTGGTGGTGCAACCTTCTGGGCCACTGCAATCCTGAAATCAACGAGGCCCTGAAGAAACAGGTGGACCAGCTGGAACACGTGATTTTCACAAATTTCACCCATAAGCCGGCCATCGAGCTGTGTCGGGAACTGGAACCTCTTCTTCCGAAGGGACTCACGAAATTTACGTTCCACGATAATGGATCGTCTTCCGTGGAAGCGGCACTGAAGATGGCTTTCCAGTATCAGTACCAGACGGGACATCCCGAAAGGACCCGGTTCATGTGCCTGCCGGAGTCCTACCATGGGGAAACCATCGGCGCCCTGTCCGTAGGTTCCATGGATCTCTATGCAAAGATTTTCCACCCCATGCTCATGAATAATATTCATTTCAAAGGACTGGACTGCTACCGCTGTCCCTATGGAAAGACCCGGGAAACCTGCAATGTGGAATGCTTCGAAAGCGCTGAAGAGGCCTTCAGAAAATTCGGAAAAGAAACGGTGGCCTGCATTGTGGAGCCGATTCTCCAGGGTGCTGCGGGCATGCGGATTTATCCGGCGGAATACCTCCGGAAGCTCCGTAAACTCTGTGATGAGTACGGCGTCCTCCTCATTGATGACGAAATTGCGGCAGGCTTTGGCCGCACCGGTACCCTCTTTGCCATTGAACATGCCGGGGTTTCCCCGGATATCCTCTGCACCAGCAAAGGACTTACGGCGGGGTATATGCCCATGTCCATGACCATCACCACCGATAAGGTGTACGATGCCTTCTATGATGACTATGGGACCCATAAGGCCTTCGTTCACAGCCATACCTATGCAGGAAATCCCATGGGCTGTGCCATTGCCCTGACGGTGCTGAAAATCATGAAACGGGACCATATCCTGGAAAAGGTGAATGAAGACGGGAAATATCTCCACGAAGAACTGATGAAGGCCCTGGGCCATCACAAAAATGTAGGGGAAATCCGCCATATCGGCCTCATCAACGCCATAGAGCTGGTGGAAGATCCGAAAACGAAGAAAGCCTTCGACCCGGCAAAGCGGATCGGCTGGCACGTATTCCGGAAGGCCATGGACCTGGGACTCGTCCTTCGCCCCATGGGAGATATTATCTATTTCAATCCGCCCCTGACCATCGAAAGAAAGGATATGGACAAGGCGGTGAAGCTCTGCACAGAAGCGGTCCATGCGGTACTGGGAGAATAACCGGTAAGCATCAGAAAGAGAGAAAACCCGAATGGTTTTCTCTCTTTTTGATTGATTAACCGTTGAGAAGGGCGGTTTTTATGCTGATGTGAGAAGTCACCTGTGCGGAGCTCCCTTGGCTTCCGGTAAAACGCAATGGCCCATGGCGTAAATGACGGACAGAAATATCGGATGGAAAGCGCCGCAGGCGGACCATTTTCCGGCCAGATGATCAATAGAAAACCGGTGCCCGGTATTAGGGGCGACGGCATGCATTGCATCACAACAAGCCCGAAGAGAGGGGCTCTGCAGCGGCCGGGCTGCGGAGCCTGTTCCTTCAGGCTTGCGGATCTGTCTGATTCATTTTTTGACGACACAGAATCTTTTTCTGCTATTCCCTGCATGGTTCAGGAAAGGGCATTGCATCGAACGGGTTTCATCCCGGAGCTCTTATGGATTCATCTTTGCAGGATGGCTTGCCGCAGGAGCTTTTTCCGGGTATTTTTTCGAGGCCTCTCCCCAGTTGGGCTGCCACGCTCATCCAAACTGATTATATACTAAAAAATCGAAAAAGGGAATACATGAATGACTATTTAGCTAGCGTATATTTCTATATATAATTCAATATAAATTTTATAACAGAAATGACGGGTTACAAATAACAATCAGCAGTCATTCCGGTTATTTTGGATGGCATCGTCCAGGGACAGTTCCTTTCCTCTTTTTCTTTCCTTTTCCAGCCCTGCTTCCGCACCGGCCAGAAGAGGATCATCGGCGGCGGCAGTGTCGGTCAGGGAACCATCTGCTCCATGGATGGGAACGGCATCGGGCGAAACCGGGGTATCGGTCCCGTCGGCATAGGAATCTCCGTGGTAGGAATAGTTATTTTCAACGATGCCATCAGGATTGGTGGCTTCGTAGCCCCTTACATGCTGTACTTCCCCATTTGGACCGGTGCGGAAGTAATCGTGGGTGTGGTGGACACCGGGGGCATCCGAAATGTCATGGCCCGTATCCATGGAGTCGTGGGAAATGATATCGGGATGGCTGAAGTCTCCTGTATCTCCATGGCCAAAGCCGCCGGTATCCATGTGACTTCCATCCATGCCATCGAAGGAATGGCCGCCGGTATCCACTCCCGTTTCAAAGCTGTCAAAGGCTTTGAGGAAGGGGAGGCAGAGAAGGAGGATGAGGAGCGGGGCAACGCCCATGATGGGCAGGGCCTGCTGGAGGGTATAGTGATGGCGGTAAAGCCAGCGCATGATGAAATGGAAAATACCCGTGAAAAAGAGGGCGACCGCTGCAGCCAGGGTATAGTTCATACCCTGGTATCCCAGAAGGGGCTCTATACCATTCAAACGGTAATGGTAGAAAGAAAAGCCCCAGATCAATCCTCCAAATACAGAGCTATAGAAAGCAAATCCGAAGGCCAGGGCGTACATATAGAATCCTGCCAGCACGGCCCGCCAGTTTTTCAGGATATAGCTGAGACGGGCTATGAAGATAATGACCATGAGGATAAAGGCGACGGGCGCCAGAAAAGGGAAGATGGCTACCAGGGCAAAGGCAATGGCTGCGGTGACGAGGATGATGAGAATCCGGCGCCAGGTATAGAAGACAAAGAGGCCTATGGAGCAGGCGATGGCTTCTCCCTTCAGTTCGGGATGGGTGATATTGATGAGTATGTACAGAAATGTAACCAGCATGAATACCCAATGGGGACGGATACCGGAGGCGGTTTTCAGACTGTGGGTTTGGGATTGCAAGAAATCACATCCTTGGGATACAGAGTTTTGTATGTATTATAGCAGAAGACGGTTTGGAGTGTGAGGATAATGCCAACAGCACGGGGGCTTTGGGGAAAAGTTTGGGAATTGAGTGGAGGGAAATGGGGTCTCCCGGCGTCGCCGCTGTTTCTGTCTGCTGGATGCATTCCGGCTGCCTGAATATTATTTAACTATTGGACTATCAGGTGAAGAAATCACGGAAGATGGATTTTTCTTGACAATGAGCTTGAGGGTGCTATAATAGTCCATAACAAAGCGATGAGCAAGATGGACATGGCTGACGATGTCCCAGAGAGCCGGCATATGGTGAAAGCCGGTACAGGCGGGTCATGGACAATCACTTGGGAGCATCCTTCCTGAAGCAGCAGTAAGGAAGGCGGGAGTGCCCGTTACAGGACTATGACATATGAGTATAATGCAGGGTGGTACCGCGATTTCGCCCCTGTCCGATGATTCGGACAGGGGCTTTTCTTTTCCATCGTCTTTATGCTTTGTGTCTGAGTGATAAATCAGAGTGGTACCGCGGAACATCCGCCTCTGTCTATTGTGGCAGAGGCTTTTTGATTGCCCTGCCGAAAGTTGAAGGAGGGCGACTTACTATGAAAGTATCTTCGATGTTTGATGGAAACCTGGGAAAGTATCTTCTTCCAGGCATTGTGCTGCAGTCCGTCATGATTGGCGGCGGCTATGCCACGGGCCGGGAAATCGTGGAGTACGGTGCAAAATTCGGCGCCTATGGCTGGTACGCGGGCCTGGGCATCATGCTGGGCTTTGCCCTGGTAGCGGTGCTGTGCTATGAGCTGATCCGCCTGTACCATGTGTATGATTACAAGTCTTTTATTGAGGCCATTGCGGGTCCTCTGTACCGGGTCTTCGACCTGGTCTATGCGGTATTCATGGTCATCATCCTGGCGGTCATGTCTTCTGCCACCGGTGCCGTGGTGCAGCAGATGTTCGGCGTTTCCCACTGGTTCGGTGTGGTAGGCATCATGGTGGTGGCAGGACTTCTGAATTTCTACGGGGAAAAGGTGATTTCCTTCTTTGAAACCTTCGGCACCGTGGCACTCTACGTGGGATATCTTACATTTTCTGTACTCGTCATTTCCGGACATACCGGAAACATTGCTGCCGTCATGGCTTCTTCTGACCATTCCTATGTACCCGATGCCACCATGGGCCATGCCCTGTGGACCGGCCTTCTCTATATGGCCTGCAATCTTGTCGTATTCCCTGCTTCCTTCTTTACGGTAAAGAAACAGACCAAACGGAAGGAATCGGTGGTCAGCGGCATCGTAGCTGGCCTTCTGGCAACGATTCCCTGGTTCCTGACCTATTTCTCTGTCATGGGATTTTATCCTTCCAAAGAGGTGCTTGGTGCCCAGGTGCCCTGGATGGTGATGATGCAGGAAAGTGGTGCTCCTTCCTGGCTCATGGTGGCCTTCAGCTTCATCATGGGATGGACCCTCATCGAGACAGCTACCGGTATGATTCATGCGCTGCTGGCCCGGGTGGACAAGGGACTGGCTGAAAAAGGACGGCCTGCCCTGTCCCGCAGGAACAAAGGACTCACTACGGTGGTCATCATGGCAGCTTCCATTGCCCTGGCCCAGGTGGGTATCATTGATCTCATCGCCAAGGGTTACATGGCACTGGCCTATGCTTTCATGGCTCTTTTCCTCCTGCCCCTTCTGACGGTCGGTGTGTACAAGATCTTCAAGAAAGAAGAATCTGTGGATACAGAAGAGGAAGAACAAACAGAAGCTGTTCACGCCTGAACCTATAAAAGGGCCCGGGAAAATGAAAGATCATTTTCCCGGGCCTTTTTGCGTGGAACTATTCAGTATTGCGAGCTGTTGTGGATTGGCGGTTAGCATGTTTGTGTGCAGAGTCACTCGCACGGAGCTGCTAGCTTCTAGCTGTTAGCTACTAGGAAAGCTGACTGGCCTGCGGCGCTTTCCACTAGATATTTCCGCCAGCCATTCGTGCCGTAGGCTGTAGAGCTTTCCTAGAAGCTAGAGGCTAGTAGCTAGAAGCCCCGCACGAATGACTCTATCCATCAGCACCTCTTCAACAGCTCGACAAACCGCAATTGGCTATATGTGCAGTATATCTTTAAAAGCCTTGATGTAATGCCGGGATACCGGGATCTTCTGCTTCTCGTAGCGGGTCATGGTGAGGAGAAGAGTGCCGTTATCCTGGGGCTCTATTTCGTGGATCATGGACAGGTTCACGATATATCCCTTATGGGTACGGAAAAATCCCAAAGGGGTAAGGAGGCTTTCGATGTCCCGGAGGGTCATCCGGGATTCCACGATGCCGCTGGTGGTATAGAAAAGGGAGCGGTCTGATTTCTCCGTGGAAATGAGTACGATTTCCCGGGCCGGGGAAATCATGAGGGTTCGGTCCCTTGTCTGGATGGCTATTTTCTGGGAGCTGGCGGTGACTTCGCCGGGCACCATGTTCTGCCGCCGGAGGGTAAGGCTGTCTTCGAGGCGGTCTATGATGCGATGAATCCGCTGCTCCGAGTAGGGTTTCAGGATATAGTCGAAGGCTTCCAGTTCAAAGGCCTGGAGGGCAAACTGGCTGTATCCTGTGGCGAATACGATTTTCAGGGGCAGGTCCATGGCCAGAATTTTCTGGGCACATTCCAGCCCGTTCATGATGGGCATTTCAATGTCCAAAAAAAGAATATCCACATTGGGATGGGACTTGAGAAAGGCCAGGACCTCTTTCCCATTGGCACATTCCCCTGCGATTTTGACACCGGGAATGGAGGCCAGTTCATACTTCAGTTCTCCCCGGGCCGGGAGTTCATCATCCGCTACCAGTGCATTGATTTGTTCCATTGTGGTCCTTTCTTTTGAGATATGTACTTACAGGGTTTTGTGTCTAAGGGGGCAGCATGCTTATGGGTAGAGCCACCGGCATGGGGCTTCTAGCTGTTAGCTATCAGGAAAGCTGATCTGCCTGCGGCGCTTCCCATACGAATATCTCTATCCGTTAGCAGTGCCGGACTCTTCCTTTACTAAGGGGTGGAGGACGATGGGTTTTGTGAGCTCATCGCTCTTCTCCTGGGGCTTCGGCTTTCTGGGCGCTTCAATCTTGGGAATATTGGCGAAGACCAGGGTCCCCTTATTTTCCTTGCTGACGATATGGAGGCCTGAGGATTTGCCGAAAAGAGAGAGAAGCCGCTGGTGCACATTGATGAGGCCGATCTGGTCCCGCCGCTTGTGGTCGATGAGGAGCTTCTTCCTCTTTCTGGGGGACATGCCGACTCCTGTATCAAGGACGTAGATTTTGTAGTATTTGGGGTGCTCGATGAGGCCCACTTTGATTTTCCCGCCTTCCGGCCGTTTGAAGATGCCATGGATCACGGCGTTTTCCACGAGGGGCTGCAAAAGCAGCGGCGGTACCTGGATGGTGTCAAGCTTGTCTTTCGGGAAATCGTAGGTGATTTTCAGACGGTCACCAAAGCGGGCCCGTTCCAGCTCCGTATAGCATTCGATGACATGAAGTTCTTCGGACAGGGGAATGAGCTTGGACGGGTTATTCAGGCTGTGACGGAAGTAGTCAGACAGGTACTGGATGAGCTTTCGCGCCGTATCGGGGTCACTTCGGACGTAGTAGCTGATGGTATTCAATGTGTTGTAGAGGAAATGGGGGTTGATCTGGGCCTGGAGGGCGCGGATTTCCGCTTCCGCCAAAAGATTTTCCTCTTCCTTCATTTTGTCGTATTCATAGATGGCTTCCATTACGTGGCAGATGCCGTGGAGAAATTCGATGCCCATCTTTGTGAAAGTATCGCCTTTACTCTTGGCGGCAATGATGTAGCCCACGGTGTCGTGGTGGTACGTCACGGGCAGTGTCATGAGATGGGGCATGTCGGGCAGTTTCTTCTGCAGTTTCAGTATGGCGATTTCCGCGTCCCCCTGGTTCCTGTCGGTATCATTCCTGTAATTGGTATGGATATACAGGTGATCTTTGTAGGAAATGGCGGTCCATGTCAGGTTTGGAAGGGAGGATGTTACAAGTTCCGCAATGCTGGCGATGTTTGTATTGTTGAATCCATCGTGGAGGGTGGCAAAGAGGGCGGCCACCGCATTGAACGTGGTACGGGTGGTCTGGGTCTTTTCAGAATCCCGCTGGTGGATAAAGAATTCGATGACCATGTAGAACAGGCTCACGGCGATGGTATTGGTTACGATAATCGGAAGGGATAGACTGAAGAAGCCATAGGGATTGTCTAAAGACTGGGGGAATGTGAGGAAGGCGAAAAACATCCAAAAGAGGAGTTCCAGCACCAATGCATCGATAAAGGCCCAAAGCCAGAGCTGCTGGTGGTGGCTCTTCAGCCGCTTGGACAGAAATCCGGCGGCGATGCCCTGGAGGATAGAGAGGCCCCCATGGATAAAGGAAGCATCGGTTTGGATGAAGAAGGCCCGGTGGAAGCCGGTGATGAGACCGGTCACGGTTCCTACGATGGGGCCTCCTACAAAGCCGCCAAGGATGATGCCTACGGCTCGGAAGTTAATGATGCCGCCGCCGGCACTGACGTTCCAGTAGGTGCCGCAGATGGACATGACGGAGAAGAGGATGATAAAAAGAATTGTATGTTTCCGGCTGAAGTGTTTGGCAGAAATGGCTTCCCTGAAAAAGGTGGTACGGCAGATCAGGAGGAGCAGCAGCAGGAAAATGGAAATGCCGAACCAGACATGCTGGATACCGACGACCCAGGAGGCATTCATGGCAATCATCCTTTCCTAAATATATAAAGAAGAAAGAAGAGTATAATTTATAACTTAAATGTTATATAAAATAATAAAAATAATAAATAATTTCTATGAATTCTATCTGCGCAGCTATGAATCCGAAAATCCATGCATTTTATTTGCATCTTACCCCCTGTTTTCCGCATCTTGGTTAATTTTATTTTAATCTACTGACGAAAACGGGTATACTAAAGCCGAAGAAAACAAAAGGATTTTTGATAAGCCCTATTTGATTTTATTATAGCAAATAGGAAGCCTGTCAGGTCCAAATTTTTGAAAAGCGGACAGGAACTTTCCCAAAGGGCAGTGGGGGAAGGAGAGCTGCTTTTCGAAGGAAAGGAAGGGTGTTATTATGGTTGTTTATGGTGTTGCGCTTCTTGCCTGCTGCTATCTGGCCGGCAACTTCGTAGGTGATTTACTGGGGGCTCTCCTGGGAATCAATGCCAATATCGGCGGCGTAGGTTTTGCTATGCTGTTCCTGATTCTTATTTCTACCTGGGCTATCCAGAAGGGGTACATGAAGGCACCGGAAGAACAGGGCATTAAATTCTGGAGTGCCATGTACATTCCCATCGTCGTAGCCATGAGTTCCATCCAGAACGTGGCAGCTGCTCTTGCCGGCGGTGTCGTAGCTCTTGTTGGTGCTGTACTGGCAGTGGTCATTGGCTATCTGGCCATTCCGTTCTTCTCCAAGGGTCACGGAGAAGCCTGGGCCAGGGATGAAGATGTGGTTAAAGACCAGAAATAAAGGAGGCAGGAAATCATGGATCTTGCAGCAATGATTACAAAACTTTTTGTTAAAAACGGCATGGTTTTTGCCTTTGCACTGCTGGGCATTGTCATGTACATTTCTTATAAACTGGCAGGCCTTACCAAGGGACGTATCCATGGCAGCGCCATTGCCATTTTCCTGGGCCTGGTCCTGGCTTATATCGGCGGTGTCACCACCGGCGGCCACAAAGGGATCGCCGATGTGCCGCTCTTTGCAGGTATGGGTCTTGTGGGCGGCGCCATGTTCCGGGATTTCGCCATTGTTTCTACCGCCTTCGGTGCGGACCTTCGGGAAATCAAGAAAATCGGCTGGCGCGGTGTGGCTTCCCTGTTCTTCGGTGAATTTATCTGCCTCGTGGCTGGCATTGCCGTGGCCTATCCTCTGGGATATACCAGTGCCGTGGATCTTGTCACCATCGGTGCCGGTGTGGCGACCTTCGTGGTAGGACCGGTTACCGGAGCTGCCCTTGGCGCTTCTTCTGAGGTCATTGCGATTTCCATCGCTGCCGGCGTTGTGAAATCGGTACTGGTCATGGTGGTTACCCCCTTCGTGGCCAAACCCCTCTCCATCGATAACCCCCAGTCCGCCATGGCCTTTGGCGGTATCATGGGAACCACTTCCGGTACCGCAGCCGGTATGGCCGCAGTCAACCCGAGGCTCGTACCCTATGCCGCGATGACGGCTACCTTCTATACCGGCCTTGGATGCCTGCTCTTCCCGTCGGTATTCTATTTCCTCACCACTCTGTTCTTCTGATGGACTTGCCATTCCGGGGCGGCGGTCCTGGGAAATTATTTTCCCGTCTCTCACAGGGAGCCAAACCGGAATGATTCCCTTCCTTTTCGGGATCGGGGTGCCCGCGGCGGGTGCCCCGGACCTGAAAACCAATTTCAGAAGGGGCTATAATAAAAATATGAAACCTGTATACAAGACAGCTTGAGCTGCCGCTTATGTATTTCCCTATTGTTATAAAAGAAAGGACTTCATGCTATGTTAGAAATCAAATCGTGCAATAAGAACTGGCATACCAGGGGCGATGATACCGCTGCCAGACTGGATGCAGCCCGTGTTTATGCTGATGGAAAGATCGTAGATCCCGCCAATACGGTAAAACTGCTGGAAGCAGTTCTCCGTCCGGGAGATAAGGTCAACATCGAAGGGGATAACCAGAAACAGGCTGATTTCCTGGCAAAAGAACTCTGCAAGGTAGATCCTTCCAAAGTCCATGATCTCCATATGATTCAGTCCACCCTTTCCATTCCGGAACACCTGGATGTCTTCGATAAGGGCATCGCCCGGAAGCTGGACTTTGCCTATGCCGGCAGCCAGGGCAAACGGCTGGCACAGATGGTACAGAATGGGGGCATCGAGCTGGGTGCCATCCATACGTACCTGGAAATGTATTCCCGTTACTTCATCGACCTGGTACCGAGAGTTTCCCTGGTCTGCGCCGATGCAGCCGATAAGGAAGGCAATATTTACACCGGCTTCTCCACGGAAGATACACCGGCCATCGTGGAAGCTACAAAATTTAACCAGGGCATCGTGATTTTCCAGGTCAATAAGATTGTGGACAAGGTGCCGAGAGTGGATATTCCGTCGGACTGGGTAGACTTTGTCATTGAAGCACCGACTCCGTACCTCCTGAACCCCCTTTTCACCAGGGACCCTGCCAAGATTACCAACGACCGTATCATGAAGGCCATGATGGCTATCAAAGGCATTTATGCGGAATACGGCGTTAAAGTCCTGAACCACGGTGTCGGCTACGATACGGCAGCTGTAGAACTGCTCCTGCCTACCTTCGGCGAATCTCTGGGCCTTAAGGGTAAGATCTGCACCCATTGGGTACTGAATCCCCATCCTACCCTGATTCCTGCCATTGAAACGGGCTGGGTACAGGCTGTCTATTCCTTCGGCTCTGAAGTGGGCATGGAAGAATACATCAAAGCCCGTCCGGATATCTTTGCTATCGGGCCCGATGGCACCATGCGTTCCAACCGTGCCTTCTGCCAGGCTGCCGGCCACTATGCGGCAGACATGTTCATCGGCTCCACCATGCAGATCGACCGGTTCGGCAACTCCTCCACCGCCACAAAGAACAATGTGGCCGGATTCGGCGGGGCTCCGAACATGGGCTGCGACGCCAAGGGCCGCCGCCATGTAACAGAAGCATGGAAGAAGTGCGGCGAAGAAGTAGCAAACCGCTATGAACTCATGGGCGACCGGAACAGAGGCAAGAAGCTGGTAGTCCAGATGATTACCACGGTCTCCGCCAAAGGCTTCCCGGGCTTTGTGGACCAGCTCGATGCCGTAGCCCTGAAGAAGAATGCCAACCTGGATCTGGAACCGATCATGATTTACTCCGATGATCTTACCCATATCGTGTCTGAAGTGGGTATTGCCTATCTCCATAAATGCCACAACATGGAAGAAAGAATGGATGCCATCCGTGCCGTTGCCGGCAAGACGGATGTGGGCAAACAGGAAGATCCGGAAGTTACAAAGAGACTCCGTAAGGAAGGCATCGTAAAGCTTCCGGAAGACCTGGGCATCAACCGGACAGAAGCAACCAGGAATCTCCTGGCAGCCAAGAATATGAAGGACCTCGTAGACTGGTCCGGCGGCCTCTATGATCCGCCGGCTAAATTCAGAAACTGGTAATTGAGGCCTGAATAAGCAATAAAAACTCCCATTCCGAATGGTTTCGGAATGGGAGTTTTTTCGTGCTGGTGATGAATGTTGAAGAAGGGTGTTTCATCAAATTGCGGTTTGCAGAGCTGCTGTGTTCGGCGCTGATGGGTAGAGTCATTCGCATGGAGCTTCTAGCTACTAGCGGCTAGCTGCCAGGAAGGCTGATTCGCCT
>ERZ772881.612-NODE-612-length-38474-cov-5.536063_pt1 | contig 38474 bp, 39 predicted proteins | sample MGYA00580581_ERZ772881 | MGnify/ENA primary metagenome ERZ772881 (study PRJEB29015, sample SAMEA2737668) | human gut metagenome | biome: human gut; feature: human-associated habitat; material: faeces | place: China | collected 2012 ...
TGCGTAAGTTAGTAAATTGGTTACCGGTAACTTACACACTTCATTTTACACTCCCGGATATTCGCCATCCGTGACGGGCTCACACCATTCGTTGCTCGTCTCCGTGCCCGGGATCTCGAAGGCGAGATGGGAGAACCAGCTCGCTCTCTTGGCGCCGTGCCAGTGCTTGACGCCTGCCGGGATCTCGACGATGTCACCTGGGGTCAGGCTCTGCGGCGCTTTGCCCTCTTCCTGATACCAGCCCTCGCCGTCGACGCAGATGATGACCTGGCCGCCGCCCTGCTTGGCGTGGTGGATGTGCCAGAAATTGCGGCAGCCCGGCTCGAACGTGACGTTGCAGATGGTCAGAGGGTCGCCCTTCTTCGAGAGGACCTTGAGGTACGACTGGCCCGTGAAGTACTTGGCATAGGCATCGTTGGGCTCGCCGAGACCGAAGAAGCCGCCGCGATTCTCCGCATCAGTGGCATCGGCATAGACTTCCTTGGCCACCGGGAAAGCGGCCCAGGCGTTCGGCCAGCCGGCGTAAAAGGCCAGATGCGTGAGCAGTGCGGCCATCTCCTCTTTCGTGACACCGTGCTGCCGCGCCGCCTGCAGATGGTAGCGCAGTGCATCGCCAGCGGTTCCCTTGCCGACGAGCGCCGAGACCGTCACGATGCTGCGGATTTTCGGCGAAAGCTCGGCTTCCTTTGCCCACACCTCACCGAAGAGCACATCGTCGTTGAGTGCCGCGAACTGCGGTGCAAAATCGCCCAATGCCTTGCGTCCTGCTGTCTGTTTCTCCATGATAGATACATCCTTCTTTCTCGTATGTCCCGTGCCGCCAACTGCGGCACAGTTGTTTTCCTTTTCTTTTATAATAGCAAGATAAGCATTTCATTTGAAATGCTTATCGAAAATTATCTGATATTCCTTAAACGTATAGATCAGCACGCATTGCACTGGAAAATCACGTCCATTATTTTTGGTATCCTAATGATGCCAGACACTTGTCTACCTGGGGACGAACGGTATCCGGCTGTTCCTGTACACGCTTTCCTTCCAGCCCCTTTGGGGCGGTATTGCTGCCACAAGCCGTCACAGCATAGTCCCATTCTTTCCTCTCTGTGTCTCATCAGATGCTGCCCTTGGCCCAAGCAGCGACCTCAGCTTCAGATGCGGCAGCTTCAGCCCCATGAATCGGCAGGCCTTTTTTCAACACAGCTTCCGGGCAGGTCTTCTTTATCTCCCGCTCGCTGCCTCCCATGCCGCTGCCTTCATGGGTGCAGAAGGGAATCATGGTCTTGCCGCTCCAATCATACTTCTCCAGGAAGGTGTAGCAGGCCATGGGCATGGTGCCCCACCAGTTGGGATAGCCTAGAAAAATCGTGTCGTAGCCATCCAGGCTGTCCGGATATTCCTTCAGCTGCGGCCTTGCCTTAGCCCGCAGCTCCGCCTTAGCCTCCAGCGTGCACTGCGTGTAATCTGAGGCATATTCCTTGACCGTCTGAATCTCAAACAAATCTCCCCCGACGGCCTGCTGGATGAACTCCGCGACCCGCTCCGTATTGCCTTTGGCTAGATTCTTGATGCTGCCGTTTACATAGTTCTGTCCCTTGCGGGAATAATAAGCAATCAGTATTTTTGACATATTCTTCCTCCATTGACCAATAACACCTTCACAGAATGCCGCTCTCCTTTCGCACTGGCTTACTTGTCCAACCCCTTTTCATGGAGCCAGTCCAGTGCCAGCTTCAGGATCTCCTTGTTGTTTTTCTCCTGCATGAGAAAGTGGGAATTGCCCTTGATGCCAATATCTGGCAGATGCACGAGTGTTGCATCGCCGCCGTGGCGGTTGATGGCCTTTACGAACTGCTTGGCCATGGCAAACTCTGTGCCCCATTTATCCTCGCCGACATTTTCCGAACCGATCTTGATGTAATCCCCATAATAGAGGACAATCGGGATCCTTGTGAGTTTCAAGAAGTCTTCCATCGGTACGCCCATGGCAGAGGCCGATAATGCCTTAAACCTCGCCTCCGTGGTTTTCGGTATTTCTGTTTCCGGGAAGACAAAGGGCGTACCACCCGGCTCATAGGCAATAATGGCCTTTACTTTGTCCGTGCGGATAGCGGTACGCCAGCCGATGGTGCCGCCCATCGAATGAGTGACCAGCACGGCGCCATCCTGCTGCTTATTCACCAACTTGGCCAGCACATCAGCATTCAGGTCATTATTCAGAGGACCGGAGCCGATCGTCCAGCTTTGCTCAAAAGCCTGATAATTCTCCTCGCCTGCAGGGAACTGGGCGTTGGGCACGGGATTGCCAGCCTCATCATAATGGCCGACGCGGGACAGCACATAGAGTGTCTTGTCGCCGTACATGGGGTTCGTTGCCCAAGGAGTATCGGGCGTCACAGCTTCCGTAGAAAGATTGGCCTCGCCGCTGCGGGGCTGATCTACGAGATATACAGTGTAACCGGCTCGGACAAACATCGTATTGAAGCCTTCCCTACCATCAGGGCCGGATTCCCAGGTGCGTTTTGACTGAGCTCCGCCATGCTGGAAGATCAGCGGCAGTTTCTTGGACTTCACTGGCTTCTGGTATTCCACATAGGCAAAATCGCCATAGGCACGCTGACCGTCTTCGGCTACGAAATTCTCCTGCGTGAACTTCCCCGGTTTTTCTTTATAGGTGCCGCCTACGGTAAAGGAGCCCTGTTCCTCAATGGCCAGCGGCTTCTGGGCTGCCGCCGCTTCTGTCGGCGTCGCTGCGTACATCCCCAGTGACAAGGCAAGTCCCAATGCTACGGACTGCCACGCCTTCTTGCTCATCCTCTTCATTGTACATGTTCTCCTGTTCTCGTGGTTTACGGCTGCAGCGGGCCATAGTAGAAGGATGCCGTTGCACCGCCGTCCACGAGGAAGGTCGCGCCCGTGATGAATTGCGCGCGTTCACTCATCAAGAGCTCTGCCACATCAGCTACCTCATCAGCAGTGCCCGGTCTGCCAGCGGGGCATTTCGCAAACATGTTTTTGTAGAAGTCACCGCGCGGGCCATTGAACTCGTCGATTGCCAGCGGCGTCACGATGATGCCCGGAGCGATGTCGTTGATGCGCGCACCTCGCTCGCCCCAGCGGACGGCTTCGTACATCGTGCGCTTCTCGTTGCAGCGCTTCGCCAGCTGATAGGCATGGAGCGTGTCACGGATTTTGTCCGGCTGCAGGAAGTCAAGGCTCAGGAGTTCTTCCGTGGGCGTCATCGCGAGCGCCCTGTCCTGCTCCGGCGTGAGCGCCGGCATGCGGTGGCCGGACTGGCTGGAAATCGTCACACCGACGCCGCCTTCCGCGATGACTTTGCCGACCTCCTCCAGCAGGATTGCTGTACCATAGAGATCGACCTTCAGGATGAGCTCGATGGGCGCCTGCGATGGCGAGACACCCGCCCCGTTGACAAGCGCCTTGATCTCACCGTACGACTGTGCTTTGGCAATCATGGGCCGGATATCCTCACGCGAGGACAGATCCATCTCCATGGGTTCCACATCGAAACCTGCCTGATTCATGATCTTGGCAATTGCTTCGGCATGGCCCAGATTCTTATCGCCGAGAATGATTTTCTTCCCATATCCCATGCGACGTGCAATCGCCATCGAAAGCTGTCCGGCACCTGTTACAAGCATCACATCTTTTTTCATGACAATACCTTCTCCTTTTTTTCCAATTCGCTTCCTCCAATTCCTCAATACGCCCCCGTCTTGACATGGGGGACATACGGTGCTTCCAAGGCCTCGATTTCATCTTCGTCCAGCTTGATGTCAAGGGCAGCAACAGCTTCTTCCACATGCTGCACGCTGGTCGTGCCGACGATTGGCGCGGTGATGTATGGTTTCGAGAGCATCCAGGCCAGGGACTCCTGCGCCATGGTGCGGCCATGCGCCTTAGCAATTTTCTCTAAGCTATCAACGACCACCTTGTCCATATCATTTGTGGCATCCCAGACCATAGGCGATACATCGTCTACCTTATTCCGTTCTGTCACGGTGCCCCACGGATGCGCGCAGCGTCCGCCGGCCAGAGGGCTCCAAGGAACGACGGCCATCTCCCGGTCCGCGCAGAGCGGCAGGATCTCGCGCTCCTCCTCGCGATAGATGAGATTGTACTGCGGCTGCAGAGAGGCGAACTTCGTCCAGCCGTGCCGCTCCGCAATCTGCTGCAGGCGCTCCAGCTGCCAGGCAAAGATGGTCGATGCGCCGATGTAGCGCGCCTTGCCGCTCTTCACAACATCGTGCAGAGCCTCCATGATCTCTTCCATCGTCGTGTGTGGATCGAGGCGGTGAATCTGGTATACATCGACATAATCAAGCCCCAGACGCTCAAGGCTGTGATCGATTTCCGCCATGACGTTCTTGCGCGAAAGACCGCCGCCATTCGGCCGTCCCGGACGCATCTCAAAATTGACCTTCGTCGCGACGACAATCTCATCGCGGTTTAGGCCGAAATCCTTGATGTAACGGCCCGTGATTTTCTCGCTCGTGCCCATCTGGTAGACATTGGCCGTGTCGAAGTAATTGATGCCGAGGTCGATCGCCTTCTTGAAGATCGCTTTGCCTTCCTCGTAATCTTTCGCCCAAGGGAAGACGCCGTTCTCCTTGCCCGGTTTGCCAAAGCTCATCATGCCGAGGCAGATGCGCGAGACATCCATGCCCGTATTGCCGAATTTTACATATTCCATCAAAAATCCACTCCTCCTGCTCCCGCCTTGTGCGGGGCTCCTGTCTTTCGTTCCACCTCATCACAGCAGCGCTGAGCGCTGTTCGATGTCCTTGATGCTTTTATTATACGGCCTATTGTTTTATTTTTCTAATTGATATATTACATTATCGATTTAATTATTTGATTGAAGGAGTGAGCCTCACATGAACACGAAACAGATCCGCTGCATCCTGGAACTGGCCCGAACGCAGAATTTCAATCGAGCTGCCGAAAATCTCTTCATCTCACAGCCGACGCTGACGTATCAGCTCAAGGCTGCCGAAGACGAAATCGGCTTTGCGATTTTTTCGCGTTCCGCCCGCGGCGCCTCCCTGACGCCGGCCGGGGCACAATTCGTCACGACACTCCAGACCATCCAGCAGGCATTGCAAGCAGCTATCGAGCAGGGGCAGAACTTCAGCGCCAAATACCAGGACAGCATCCGCATCGTGCTGCCCATCCGTTCCGCGCTCTATTTCCTGCCGCAGGCCATCCGCACCTTTGCCGAGATCCATCCGGAAATCCTCATCCAGCCGGCCTTTGACTGGTACCATGGCAAAGACGCCTTCCTGCGCCAGGAGCAGGATATCCTGTTCGCCATGACCTACGAGATCCGGCAGATTCCCGACCTTGTCACCCATCCCCTCTTTGACAGCCGCATCTATCTGATCAGCAAAAAGGATGACGCATTGGCCAACAAGACACCGTTGCTGCCCGAAGACCTCATCAGCCGCACACTGATGGTCGGCGGCGGCTCGCCACCGGCCCTGCGCAGGCTGCAACAGGAGCTGATTGCCAACTACCATCTCGATTACTTCAACAGCCACGACCATGCGACCACGCTTACGAATGTCGCCGCAGGCCGCGGCATCTGCCTCGCGCCGGGCTTCCTCAATGACCACAATGGTGAATTCTCCTGGACACTGTTCCAAACAAAAACGGCCATTCCCTGCGCGCTCTACACGCATAAGAATGACCATCGTCCTGCTATTATGGAATTCGTTCAACTGCTGCAACAGATATACAGACAGCATCCAGATTTTACCGTCTGACGCGCAGCCGGTGAGCTTTCTCCTCAGGAAACCCACCACGCAGGGAAGGTGTCTGGCGACCACAGGGCGACCTTATCCCCAATCTCGGGCGTCAGGAGCTGCCACGGAGCTCCTGTGCTGGCGGCGGTCAGATCCTGCATCGGGGCCTGCCAGGTGTGCTTGGCCAGGGCAAACTTTGAATTGTGAGCGGGCATGACATAGCGCGCCCGCAGGTCCGTTGCCGCCTGCGCTGTCTCATCTGGCAGCATGTGGATGCGGTGCCATCGGCGGTCGTACTGGCCATTTTCCATCAGGGCTAGGTCAAAGCCGCCGAACTGCTCGCCGATGGCGCGGAAGTGCGCGCCATAGCCGCCGTCGCCGCTTTAGTAGACCTTGTGCTCCGACGTCACGATGGCAAAGGAGGCCCACTGCGTCGCATTCTGCTCGAGCAGACGGCCGGAGAAGTGCTGGGATGGCAGCACGTGGACGTGAAAGTCCGGGAAAACCTCGATGTCCGTATCCCAATCCTCCTCATGGAGATGCGCGGGGTCAAAGCCCCAAGCCTCGAAGTACTCTCCGACGCCCAAGGGGCAGACGATTTCCCCAATCTTGTCCTTGAGCGCCATGATGGTCGGATAGTCGAGATGGTCCCAGTGGTCGTGGCTCATGATCAGGAGGTCGACGGCAGGGATGTCCGCCGCCCTGTAGACGTTGCTGCCCGGAAAGGCGCGATTGAGGAAAAACACCGGCGAGGCATAGCTGCTGAAGACCGGATCGATGAGGATGCGCCGGCCGGCGAGCTGCAAGTAGAACGTCGAATGGCCCATCCAGACGACGAAGTCCTCGCTTGCGTCCTGTGCCAAGAGGTCCGTCTTCGCGCTCGGCAGTGGTGCATCCGGCACCGAGCCCGTCTTGTCTTCCGTCAAGTAGTTCAGCCAGCCCGTCACGAGATTCTGGTTCTCGTCCTCCAAGACGCGCACAGGTTCGAGGCATTCAAAGCGCCCATTGATGTAATGAGGCGATGCCTGCATGCGCGCCAGGCGTTCCGGCCGGAATGGCCGCCCGAAGCGCGCGGAGTGCAGATACCCCGCGCCTCCGACCGCAGCCGCGCCGAGCACACCCAATCCCCCCAGTATAAAAGTCCGTCGATTCATCTTTTTCTCCATTCCGTCTCTGTTTCCGTCATTTCATCCTCTCCATGATAGCAAAATAAGCATTTCCTGTGAAATGCTTATCGAAAATCATCTGCTATTTTTTTTACGCATAGCACAAGCAAGAAACTTACATCAAAAAAACCGATATCAGATCAAGCGGTGCTCTTCTTCACCGACTTCATTGTGAAGCAGGTAGTCGAGGCTGTAGCGGCCCGGACCGGCGAAGATGACACCGAGGAAGAATGCGCCTTCCTCAAACGGACGCGAGGCCTGTAAGAGCGGTGCGCCGGAGGCGAGCTCGATGGAAGTCGCCATCATGAGATTGCCTACGAGGAAAAGGGCCATCGGGCGGTAGAACAGGCCGAGCAGGATGAAGAGTCCGCCGAATGTCTCTGCGATGCCGGAGAGCAGGCCGAAGAACGTCGGGAAGAGATGGATGCCGAGCGCGCCCATCATCGAGCCGAGCGCCGTCCAGCCCTCGGGGCCGCTCAAGAGCTTCGGCACGCCGTGCCAGATAAAGGCAAGGCCGATCAAGATGCGGAAGACGAGCAGGCCGATGTCCTTCTTCGACGCGATGATGCTGTTGATGTACTGCAATGATTTCATGATAATCGCTCCTTATTTCTATCACAATATTTAACGGATATTTATTATCTACTTATATGATATATGAAGTATGTGATAGACACAAGAGCGATTTTTTCATTGACTAGGTATCGAATGCTTGCGTATTGCTGTCGCACAAAGAAATTCACAGTAAAAGTCCCGCCTGTCCGCATCGGGAGATGGGACAGGCGGGGCAAAGGAAGCGAGCGCAGCGCGGGGGAGCGATGCGCTCGCTGGGGGACTGGATTGGTACCTACGGCTTACTTCAGGTACTTCTGGAAGAACGCCGTGATCTTGTCGAACGGGATCTTCTCCATGTTGTCGTAGAGGTCCGTGTGGTTGGCACCCGGGATGATCATGAGTTCTTTGTTCGCGCCCTTGAGCTTCTTGAAGGCACCCTCGCTGAAGTAGCGCGAATGGGCTTTCTCGCCGTGGATGACGAGCACCGGACTCTCGATCTCACCGGCGTAGGAGAGCAGCGGCATGTTCATGAATGAGAGCGCGCTCGTCGCGTTCCAACCCTCATTGGAGTTCACGGAACGCGGATGATAGCCGCGCTTCGTCTTGTAGTAGGCGTAGTAATCCTTGACGAACTGCGGAGCATCGGCCGGCAGCGGGTCGACGACGCCGCCCGCACGCTTATAGGTGCCCGTGCGATAGTCTTCCGTGCGCTGGGCGTTCAAGGCCTTGCGGTTTGCCATACGCTCTTTGGCGAGTGTCCCCGCATCTTTCTCATAGTCGAAGTAGCCGTTGGCAATCACGCGGCTCATGTCGTACATCGTCGAGGTGACCGTCGCCTTGATGCGCGTGTCGATGGCCGCTGCATTGAGCGCCATGCCGCCGAAGCCGCAGATGCCAAGGATACCGATGCGGTCCGGGTTGACGTCTGACTCCGTCGAAAGGAAGTCAACGGCTGCCGAGAAGTCCTCCGTGTTGATGTCCGGCGAAGCGACATTGCGCACGCCGTTCACACCGCCGCTCTCCCCCGTGAAGGACGGGTCGAATGCAATCGTCAGGAAGCCGCGCTTCGCAAGCTCCTGTGCATAGAGACCCGAAGCCTGCTCCTTGACTGCACCGAACGGGCCGCTGACAGCGATGGCCGCAAGGCTGCCCTTCTTGGCGTTCTTCGGCTCATAGAGATCTGCCGCGAGCTCGATGCCGTAGCGGTTGTGGAAGGTGACCTTCCGATGATTTACTTCCTTGCTCTCGGGGAACGTCTTATCCCACTCATTTGTCAGATGCAATTTCTCTGCCCCTTTCTGCTCCACAACAGTCTTCGTCTCGTTTGCCGCAGCTGCCGGATTCGCCGCTGCCTCTGCTGCCATGGCGTGACCGCCAAGGACAAAAGCAGTGCCAAGCACAGCCATCGCTGCCATCTTCTTCCAGAGTTTTTTCTTTGTCATAATAAAGCACCTCTTGCTTTCTAAAAACCATTTCAATCTATCTCCTGAACTGGTTTTATTATATAGCAAGAGGTGTTTGTATTACCAATACTTGGTTTAAATTCCATTTCATGCCTATCAGGCATTGCCTTACCCATCAGTCATGTGGCCGAAGGCTTCTTCGAGGCGGGCGCGCACGATGGCGGCGGCGCGCGAGAAGACCTGCTCTTTCTTCCAGATCAGGTAGTTGTGGGAGGAAAACGCCGGTGAAAACGGCCGGAAGGTCAGGTCGGGATGCTCGGGCCCTTCGATGGGAACCAGTCCCTTGAAGGACAGCAGGAGCCCCAGGCGCTGCTCGGCGAGGAAGGCGGCGTTGTAGACGAGGTTGTAGGTCGCCCGGATGTCGAGTTCTTCGGGGTCCTTGCCGAGCCAGTGCGCAAAGACGTGGTCGCGCAGGAGCTGGCGCGAGAGGATGAGCTGCTCCTCGTAGAGTTCCTGCGGCGTAATGGCCTGCTTCTGCGCGAGCGGATGGTCCCTGCGCAGATAGAGCCCCCATTCGTCGTCGAACGGAACCTGACGGTAGACGAAGTCCGTCGGCGGCGTCTGCTGGCACAAGAGGCCGAAGTCCAGCACGCCCTTCTGCAGGGCGTCGAAGGTCTGCTCGTCATTGCCGCTGACGAAGTGGAAGTGGATCTGCGGGTAGGCGCGGCCCAGAGGCGTCAGGGCCTGCACGACGAGCCGCACAGCCTTTGTCTCGCCGCAGCCGAGATAGACGTCACCCGCGATGAAGTCCTCGAGATGAGCGAACTGGTCGAGCGTCTTTGTCTCGATGGCCGTCATCTCCTCGGCGCGCGCCTTGAGGAAGAGGCCGGCTTCCGTCAGCTCCATGCGGCGCTTCTCGCGCGTGAAGAGCGGCGTGCCAAGATCCTCCTCGAGGTCCTGCAGCTGCCGCGAGAGCGTCGGCTGCGTCAAGTGAAGCTCCTCTGCCGCCCGCGTGATATTGCGATGGCGCGCGACGGCCAGAAAATACTTGAGGACGCGCAGTTCCATAATGATTCCTCCCCACTTAAGCAAATCAAATATCCAAGATCCCACCTCTGATTGGCTAATAGGATAGCATACTCTTTCTCAAGGAGCAACTCTGTTGCATCAAAAAAAGCCCGGTACGTTTTTCGTACCGGGTGTTCGGATTCAGTCTGTCCTTATGCCATCTCATCTGCCTGTTTCCTGCGCCGCAGATAGAGGAAGCCGCCCGCGAGCAGCAGAAGGAGCACGATACCGCCGACCGTCAGGGCGATGTGCGCTTGGTTGTAGATGCGGTAGCTCGCCTGCATCTGGATATCCTTGCCTTCTGCAATCGTCGCCTTGAGGTCCCAGGTCAGGCTCTTGCCATCACTCGAGACGCTGTCTGCGTTCTGCGTCTCCGGCTTGACGGGCAGGTTCAGCGTGAACCGGTACTGGATCTGGTCGAGCATGCTCTGCACCATCTTCTTGCTCTCGGGGTCCTGCGCGCCCGTATCCATTTCTTCACCCTTGACGAAGAGGTCAAAGGTATAGGTGTCGTAGAACCACGATTTCGCCACTACGGCGCCAGCATTGCGGCCTTCCACCGCCGTGAACATATCGCCGCCCTTGGCCGCGAGCGTCTCGATGTCCGGATAGGATACCGTGACCTCGTAGCCCGTCATATCGCCGTCCTAGATTTCCTTGACGACGGCATCGGGATTCTCCTTGACGAATTCATCCTTCGAGCCCTTCAGTGCCTCCGCGGCAAACATATTGCCGACCATGCGCGTCACCATCGTGCTGGAGCCATCCTCTTTGATGGTCACGCTCTCATCCGCCTTGATACAGCCTGCTGCTGCCACAGAGAACGCGACAAGCAGCAGGACCAGGAACATCCGCTTCACATTGCTCATTTCCCTTTCTCCCCTTTCCTTATAATCGCTTCTTGATTCACTTCCAGTATACAATGCTGGGAATCCCGACCGTACTGTACAAAATGACAGGTCAGCAAAAAACATCGGGCTGACCTGTCATTTCATACAGGACGGCATGAGAGCCGCCTATCATATACTATTGATGAGAGGATTTTATGTTGCGGAGGTGATTCTATGTTGAAGCGATGTTTGACGATACTGGTGCTCATCTGGGGATGCCTGCTGTATGCGCCAACAGCAAGGGCTTGTGAAGAAAGCCCTTGCCTTATTGGATGGACTATCAGGCGTTCCTGAGCGAATACCGCGCTGCCATTGCCGAAGGCCGTGATACGATAGGCGACTGGCCATTGAGCGCTGCGGCCAAGGTGGCCGGTCTCGAGGGGACGGGCTACGCCTTCGTCTGGATGGACGAGGACACCGTGCCGGAGCTCCTGATTGGCGATCCGGAGGGCTGGCATGTCTGGCAGGCCTACACCTGGAAGGACGGCAAGATCTACAATCTCTATCCAGAGGGCGACCCAAGCGGCGAGATGTGGGTGACCGAGGACAGGCTGCTCTACCTCGATATCGCGACGATGACCTGGAGCTACCACGCCTGGTCCGGCAAGCGCGCGCACGCGACGGACCTGTGGTTCAAGGCTGCCTATACGCAGGACCTTGAGACGCATACGATCCGCTTCTACCGCGACGAGCGCGATGAAGACGGTGTTCCCATCTGGCACGAGGTCCGCACGGACGTCGAGAATGTCATCGCGATGATGCCGACGACGCGGATGCTCGAGCTCGACTGGCAGCGGCTCTCAGACCTGTCTGTCCCGGCTGACCGTGAACACGATTTTGAGACGGGGACGACCCGCTTCTACCGCGGCGAAGACGATACGACCTGACAAGATTCTGCCACGCGAACTTCTGGCAGGTTCTTGTCGGACTTTCCTATCCTCACTTCGCCTCGACTGCATCACACAAAAAAGACACATGAAGCAATCGCAATTGCAGCATGTGTCTTTTCGTCTCGCTAAAAAAAGAGCTCCTTCAGCAGGAGCTCTCCCCCCAGACGGGGTGGCGTGCGGGCCTTAGGCTCCGCACGCGGATGAGGCGCAAAGCCTCGTGCATGTCGACATCTTCGCGCATGCCCTCCGCCTCGTAGACGCAGAGGGGTTCTTTGACGCCGAGCTCGCTGCCCGGCATGTAGACGTATTCATTGTTCTCGGGGTCGCCGTAGATGACGCCGACCCGCAGTTTTGCTTCTGCCAGTACCATCGTTTATCTCTCACCTCATGTCTCAGAACATATCGCGGTGCCAGAGCACATAGGCGCTGACGATGCTGATGCTCAGTGCGATGCAGATGACGTAGAGGAAGCCGTGCGCGTTGTCGGCGAACGGCACGGGCACATTCATGCCGAAGAAGCTCGAGACGACCGTCGGGATGGCCAGGATGATCGTCATCGCGGCCAAGAATTTCATGACGAGGTTCTGGTTGTTCGAGATGATCGACGAGAACGTATCGGCGAGGCGCGCGAGGATCTTGCTGTACATCTCGACCATTTCCTTTGCCTGCTTGTTCTCGATGATGACGTCCTCCAGGAGGTCCTCATCCTCTTCGTACGCCTTGAGGATGGGCGTCAGGCTCGTGTTGTTGCGCATGCGCAGCAGCTTGTCGAGCACAGCGCCGTTCGAGCGGATGGCCGCGTTGAAGTACGTCAGGCCCTTCTGCAGCTCGAGGAGGCGCAGGATCTCGCTGTTCTTCATGTCGTGGCGCAGCTGGTCCTCGATCTCCTCCGAGAGCTTCGAGATCTGGCGCAGGTAGCGCAGGAAGTACGTCGCCGACTTGTAGAGGATCTGGAACAAGAAGCGCGTCTTCTTGTAGGTGCGGAACAGGCGCGACGTGCGCTCGTTGAACTCTGTGATGACCGGCGTCTCTTCGAGGCAGACGGTGATGATGAACTCATCCGTCACGATGATGGCCAGCGGCAGAGCGTCGTAGCTGTCCTCGCCGCGGAAAACCGGCACATTCGTCAGGACCATGACCGAGTTCTCCTCGACGTCCGTATGCGAGCGCTCTTCATCATCGAGTGCGGAGCGCAGGAAGTCGGGATCAACCTCGGTGAGGTTGCTGACGACCTTGAGCTCGTACGGCGTCGGGTCGACGATGTTGATCCAGGCTCCTTTCTCGAGTGTCTTGAGCGTCAGCTCCTGGAGAGGGCCGCTCTCCAGGGATTTGTAGATTTGCAGCATGGATAGAATCTCCTTTCTCGGGGAGGCTCCTGCCTGCTGCTCTTACCGGCGGGCCATGGAGACCACTCCCCCACTCGTATACCTTCGTTTGGGATCTATCGCACTAGGGTGATCGTCCATGATCTCACCAGCCTTTCTTCTCTGTCACAATTCACAAGAAAAATGCAGCTGCCGTGCGTGCTGGCAGCTTTTCCGCATTTCATTATATTACCAATGCCGCAATCTTGTCCAGCATCCCCTTGTAAAAAATGTGTTAAGTCACACCTGGAAGGATTTCGCGCGGAAAAAGCGAATCCATCCAATAAAGGAGTGATGCAAAATGGAATACAAGAATATCGACAGCCAGCACATCCTCGTGCGGCTCGACCCGAACGACGAGATTGTCACCTCGCTGATGCAGGTCGCCAAGGAAGAGCATATTGCGCTCGCCATGGTCCAGGGACTCGGCGCGGTCAAGAAAGTCGTCATGGGCGTCTACAACGTGCCCGAGCAGCACTACAAGGCCAATACGCTCGAGGGCGCCTTCGAGATGCTCTCGCTGACGGGCACGATCGACACGATGGCGGGCAAGCCCTACAGCCACTTCCACATCGCCGTCGGCGACGAGCAGGGCGCGGCACACGGCGGCCACCTCAACGAGGCCATCATCAGCGCGACGGCTGAGATCGTCATCACGAAGCTCGCGGGCAGCGTCGACCGCCGCAAGAGCGAGGAGACGGGCCTGAACATCTGGAAGTTTTAAAATACCGCAACGAGCGACAAGAGCGACAAGAAAGGAATCCCCATGGACACCACCAATAAGAAGAATCTAAAATTTGCTATCTTCGGCGTCGGCGGCACGGGCGGCGTCATCGGCGGCTACCTCGCGAGCGCTGGCAATGACGTGACCTTCCTCGCGCGCGGCGAGCACCTCGCCGCCATGCAGGCGAAAGGACTGACCATCCACACGAACCACCGCGGCGATATCCGCATCCCGAAGGTCAAGGCACTCAATGCCGCCGACTACCACGAGACGCCCGATGTGCTCTTCGTCTGCGTCAAGTACTACAGCCTCGAGGCGGCCATCGCGCTCGCGCGCCGCGTCGCCGGTCCCGACACGCTCATCATCCCGATTCTCAACGTCTTCGGCACGGGCGCCGTCATGCAGGAGAAACTCGCTGGCCTCACCGTGCTCGACGGCTGCATCTACGTCTTCGCCAAGCGAGGCGGCCCCGGCATTATCGAGCAGCCGCAGGAGATCCTGCGCGTCTTCTACGGCTTCCGTCCCGGAGAGGACCGCCGCCTCGCCGCCAAGGCCGAAGCGCTCGAGAAAATCATGCGCGCGGCCGACATCCACGCGCACTTCACGGATGACATCCAGCGCGACGCCCTGACGAAGTTCTCCTTCGTCTCGCCGATGGGCGCGGCAGGTCTCTACTTCAATGTCACGAGCGAAGCGTTCCAGGTGCCCGGCGAGGTCCGCGAGACCTTCATCGGACTCATCAAGGAAGTCGAAGCGCTCGGCCACGCGATGGGCATCACGTTTGACCGCGACCTCGTCGCGACCGACCTGCGGCTCATGGACGCCTTCGCGCCGGGGCTCACGACCTCCATGCAGCGCGACGTCGCCAGCGGCGGTCCGTCTGAATTTGCAGGACTCGTCTCCCGCATCGTCACGCTCGGCGCTAAGTACCACGTGCCCGTTCCACTCTACACCAAGATCGATACATGGGGCAAGGCACACGGCCTCGCCTAAAACAAACAGCCTGCATCGCACGATGCAGGCTTTTTTATGCCCTCTGATATTCAGAGCAGGACCTTCCGCGCCGTGATGTGGCGCCGGTAGAACAGGTAGATGAAGACGAGCAGTACGACCGTAGCGGCCCAGCTCAGCGGATAGGAGATCATGATGGTCGCGAACGTCGGCTCGGCCACGAAGGCCGTGTAGATCCAGGTGATGCGCACGCCGCAGACGGTCACGAGCATCAGGAGTGCCGGCGGCAGCGAATGGCCGTAGCCGCGCATCGCGCCCGAGAGGATCTCGATGAAGACGCAGAGGAAGTAGAAGCCGATGATGTAGTAGATGCGGATGCGGCCGACGTCGATGACGGCCGGATTGTCGTTGAAGAGCGCGAGCAAGGGGTCTGCGAAGATGCAGGCCAGCGCAGAGAGCACGACAGTCACAACCATCGTCACAAGCAGGCCGAGCTGCGTCACGCGGCGGCAGCGCGGCAGATTGCCCGCGCCGTAATTCTGACTGACGAACGTCGTGACGGCCTGCCCGAAGGCGATGAGCAGGACGTAGATGTTGATCTCAATCGTGAATGCTGCCGTCGATGCGGCCATGACGACTGCCCCGAGGCTGTTGATGGCCGCCTGGATGACGAGGTTCGAGAGCGAGAAGACCATGCCCTGGATGCCGGCCGGCAGGCCGATGCGCAGGATCTCCTTAGCGTAGCTGCGCTCGAGCCGGATGGCGCCGGGCTCCAGCCGGATGATGCCGTGCTCGTGGCAAAGGCCGCGGTAGAGGATCCATGCGCTCAGATAATTCGACAGCGCCGTGGTCGCCGCGACGCCGGCCACGCCCCAATCAAAGACGAGCACGGCCAGGAGGTCCAGCACGACGTTGAGCCCGCTCGCCGCTGCCAGCGCCTGCAGTGGCATCCAGGTGTTGCCGCGACTCCGGTAGATGGCGGATTCGAAGTTGTAGAGGCCGATGGCCGGCATGCCGAGGAAGTAGATGCGCAGGTACGTTTCCGCCAGCGGCATCACGGAGGTTGGGACCGATAGGGCCTCGAGCATCGGCCTGGCCATGAGCTCGCCGATGACGGCCACCAGCACGCCGAAGATCAGTGCCAGCAGGAAGGACGTGTGCACCGCCCGGATGGTCTCCTTGAGGTCGTGCGCCCCGATGAAGCGCGCGATGACGACGTTGGCGCCAAGCGAGACGCCCATGAACAGGTTGACGAGCAGGCCGATGATCGGCGAATCGTTGCCGACGGCCGCCAGCGCCTCCGTGCTGACAAACTGGCCGAGCACCAGGACATCGGCCGTGTTGAAGAGCTGCTGCAGGACGCCGGTCATGGCCAGTGGCAGCGCAAACAAGATCATCGGCCCGATGATTGGCCCGTGCAGCATGTCGATTTGCAGACGTTTCCCAAAATGCATTGCATATCTCCTTTCTGCTTCTTTTTATAGTATACTAGAATGAACAACGATCAAAGGAGGTCCTACATTGATTGCACGACCATCGCCCCAAAGAATCCTGTCCTTACTGTTCTTCATGCTCGTCTGCTTCTGTGCCCTGCCGCTGCTCGCCGCACCGGCAGCAGAAGCCGCCATCCCCGCGGAGGCAGCGTGGCGGCTCGATGGCGACCGCGCGGCCCCTCCCATCCACTTCCGCAGGGACGAGCCGCTACGGATTGCAGGTGGCGGGCAGCCTTCAAAGACTGCGCTGGTGCATCTCCATGAGCAGCTCGGCCTGCCTGACGATACGCCCCTCTGGGTCATCGACCTGCGGCAGGAATCACACGGCTACCTCAATGAAGATGCCGTGAGCTGGCATGGGGTGGCCAATGCGGCCAATCGGGGAAAAGCGGCGGAATCTGTCGAACGGGATGAGCAACAGCGGCTCGCAGATGCAGTGGGCACGAACGTGCAGGCCGTGCCGATGGGCCACTACGATGAATCCCATATCCCCTACACATTTGCCGAGGCCGTCACGGGCTTTGCCACCGAGCGCCATATCGCGCGCAAGAGCGGCCTCGGCTACGTGCGCATCGCCGCGACGGACATGCGCTGGCCCGAGCCGCAGGCCATCGACGATTTTGTCCGCTTCTACCGCAGCCTGCCAAAAGAGCACGGCTGGCTCTACTTCCACTGCCAGGCCGGTCAGGGACGCACGACGACCTTTATGGTGCTCTACGAGCTCTTGGAGCGCCCCGACTGCACGGCAGATGAAGCCATCGCGCATCAGCGGGCCCTCGGCGGCGCGGACCTCAGCAGCGGCGCGCGCTACGAGGGCATCTGCCGCTTCGCCCAGTACGTGCGCGAGAACCGCGCGACCGACTTCGCGCAACGATGGAGCGACTGGCTCAGTGCTCAGCAGTCTCAGGCGATTCAGCAGCCTGCTGCCTGAGGGCCTTGCGCTTCGCGCGGCGCTCCTTGAAGAAGCGCTTCATGATGCCGGCGCACTCTTCCTGCAGGACGCCGGCGGTCATCTCGGGGCGGTGGTTGAGCGCGGGGCAGCCCGGGATGTTGAAGACGGACTCACAGGCACCGGCCCTCGCGTCGGTGCTGCCGTAGACGACGCGGTCGACGCGGCTCATGACGATGGCGCCGGCGCACATCGGGCACGGCTCGATCGTCACGTAGAGCGTGAGGCCCGAGAGGCGCCAGCGGCCCTCTTTCGCGCAGGCTTCGCGTATCGCAATCATCTCGGCATGTGCCGTCGCATCATGCCAGACCTCGCGCATGTTGTGGCCGCGCGCGACGACCTCCCCCTCGCTGTCGACGAGCACCGCGCCGATCGGCACCTCCTCGAGGTCGTAGGCCTTCTGCGCCTCCTCGAGCGCAAGCCTCATGTAGTAGGCATCCTCCTGCATTAAATATCCTCCTGTCTAGTATGGTCATTCCATTCTCGATACGAATATCATAGCCCAGTCCCTCTGCCATCGTCAACCGGACAGAAAAAAGCTCCTGCCGAAGCAGGAGCTTTTCTTATGCAATTGCGATTTGCAAGAGGCAATTATTTGAGGGCATCGCCGAGTTTTGCGTTCGTGTTGCGAGCAGCCTGGACGCTTTCCTCAAACTTTGCTTTCTCCTCGCCATCGAGCTTGATCTCGACGATCTTCTCGAGGCCGTTCTTGCCGAGGATGCACGGTACGCCGATGCAGAGATCCTTCTCGCCGAACTCGCCATCGAGGTAGACGCAGCACGGGATGAGCTTCTTGGCATCGAGAGCGATTGCCTCAACCATCGTTGCAGCAGCAGCGCCCGGTGCGATCCAAGCGGACGTGCCGAGGAGCTTCGTCAGCGTAGCGCCGCCGACCTTCGTCTGAGCGACGACGTCGTCGAGGGCTTCCTTGCTCAGCAGCTGCGTTACAGGGATGCCGCGCAGCGTTGCATAGCTGACGAGCGGAACCATCGTCTTGTCGCTGTGGCCGCCGATGACCATGCCATCAACGTCAGCCGGCGTAGCCGGATAGCCAGCCTTCGTCAGAGCCTGTGCGAGGAAATAACGGAAACGGCTGCTGTCGAGCATGCCGCCCTGGCCAAGGATGCGGTTGCGCGGGAGCTTCGTGTCTTTGAGCGTCAGGAACGTCATAGCGTCCATCGGGTTGGAGATGATGATGAAGTAAGCATTCGGGGAATACTTGAGGGCCTGGTCAACAACGCTCTTGACAATCTTTGCGTTGACGCCGATGAGGTCCTCGCGGCTCATGCCCGGCTTGCGCGGCATGCCGGACGTGACAACGACAACATCAGAACCAGCCGTCGGAGCATAGCCTTCCGGATCGTTCGGCAGAGCCGTAACGCCCGTTACCGTCGTGTCGAAGTTCAGCATATGAGCCGTCTGCATGATATCCATGGCCTTGCCCTGCGGAACACCTTCCTTGATATCGACGAGGACGACCTCGCTGCAGAACTTCTTCGTGGCAAGAACGTTTGCAACCGTTGCACCAACATTACCTGCACCAACAACTGTTACCTTCATAATAGATTGCCTCCTTATAGTTTGAAAGCGACATTCTGCGCAACTTGTCAGAATCCGCTTTCGGAATGCCAACAAAGTATGCATCAGACTTATGATTCATTACGTGTAAATTATAGCAAAGTAACCTCAAAAAATCAATGGATTCTGTGTACATTTTATTGCATCATTAGCATAATTTATTCATGCCATGCAATTCCATCTGGAAATGGATGGCCCGATGTCACGATGCCCAGTGTGATACGATGCCGCAGAATCTGGCAGGATACATGAAAAAGAGGAACCCAATGGCTCCCCTTCCCTATTGCTATGCGCTTGTCAGGCTTGTTCCTCGAACATGTCCTTGCCTACGCCGCAGAGCGGGCAGACGAAATCATCCGGCAGGTCCGCGAACGGAACGCCCGGTGCGAGATCGTAATCGGGATCACCCTTCGCCTCATCGTAAATCCAGCCACAGACCGTGCAAACCCAAACTTTCATCAGAAAAGCCTCCTTTGACTCTTGATATCTTAAAAAATATCTTACACTAAATACTTCTTCGGCTCTTTAATTCGCGGTCGCCCCTGCATTCTCCTGCTTCATTCAGCGAAATTTTTTGCAGGTAAGAATGATTTTCGTATAGACCTCATATGGGATGGCCATGTTGCCTGCAATGCCGTGGCCCATCTCGATCTGCGGGCGGTTGCTGCCGTGGAAGTCCGTGCCGCCCGTCACGAGCAAGCCGTACTTCTCGATCATCTTCGCGGCAAAGGCGCTGTCCTCCGCCGTGTAGTTCGGGTACCAGCGCTCCATGCCGTCGAGCCCCAATGCGTGCAGGCGCGCGATGGCCTCTTCCTGCTCGGCGCGCGAGAGCCCCTTGAGGCCGATGTTCTTGTGGAAGTGCGCGAGCGACGTCACGCCGCCCGCCGCGTGGATGGCGGGCAGGGCTTCTTCTGCGGGCATGTTCTGGTCGAGGCCGAACTCGCGCACGGCCGGGTCGAGGTAGTTGTCCCAGAGCGGCTGCGCCCTGTCGTAGAGGTGCAGCGAAACGAGGTAGCGCATGATGGCGTAGCGGTCGAGCTTGCCGAACGCGAACGGCTGGACCTTCTCGAGCGAGATGTCGATGCCCTTCGCGCGCACGTAGTCGATGATCTCCGGGATTTTCCCTTCCTTGACGCTGCGGATCCTTTCGTAGAGCTTCTGGAAGGCGGGGTGCTCCGCATCGAAGCCGAGGCAGACGATGTGGAGCTTGCGCCCCATGAAGTCGGCCGTGAGCTCCATGCCATTGATGAAGTCGAGCCCCTGCTCCTTGGCCGCAGCGGCGGCCTCCTCGTTGCCCGCGATGTTGTCGTGGTCCGTCAGCGCAAAGGCCGATAGGCCCACTTCCTTGGCATGGCGCGCGAGGTCATGCGGTGTATAGCTGCCGTCCGAGACGAGCGAGTGGACGTGCAGGTCAATGATGTTCATGTATCGGTTTCCTTTCTATTTCCTATTTCTCGATTTATTTCTTCTCGGCTTCCATGCGCGTAATGCCGCGCTGAGCCTCAAAGAAGTGGTAGACGGCTTCGGCGGCGGGACGGTTCATGCCCGGCGCCTTCTGCAGCTCCTCGACGCTCGCCTCGCGAATGCGGGCGATCGTGCCGAAGTGGCTGCGCAGCGCCTGGCGCCGCTTCGGGCCGATGCCGACGATGTGGTCGAGAACGGAGACCAGGTTGCGCTTGCCGCGCAACTTGCGATGATAGGTGATGGCGAAGCGGTGCGCCTCGTCGCGAATGCGCTCGATGAGGTAGAGCGCCTGGCTGTGGCGCGGCAGGACGACCGGCTCACTCTCGCCCTCCTTGAAGACGAGCTCGAACTGCTTGGCGAGGCCGACGACGGGCACATCTTTGTGGCCGCCCGCCCCGCGGATAATCTCGAGCGCCGACGAGAGCTGCCCCTTGCCGCCGTCGATGACGATGAGGTCGGGCAGTTCTTCTTCGGGCAGTCCGACATAGCGGCGCGTCGTGACCTCGCGCATCGAGAGGAAGTCGTCGGGCTTGCCCTCTGTGCTCTGGATCTTGAAGCGCCGGTAGTCCGACTTCTTGGGCAGGCCGCCTTCGAAGACGACCATCGAGGCGACGGTCTCTGAACCCTGGATGTGCGAGATATCGAAGCACTCCATGCGGTAGGGCATCTTCTTGAGACCGAGGTACTGGCCAAGCTCGCGCACGGCGCCCATCGTCTTCTCGTCGGCCTGCTTGATGCGCGCGGCCTCGTCGGCGAGGTATTTTGCCGCATTGCTCTCGGCCATCGCGACGATGTCGCGCTTCGTACCGCGCTGCGGCAAGAGGAGCTGCACCTTCGTGCCCTGCTTCTTCTCGGTCAGCCAGCTCTCAAGCAGTGCCTGCTCCGCTTCGGCAATGGCCATCGGCAGCAGGATCTCGCGCGGCACGAAGGCGGCGCGGTGGTAGTACTGCGAGAGGAAGGCGGCGAGGATGTCGGCGTCGCTCTCCTCCTCGCTGCCCTGCAAGAGGAAGTGCTCGCGACCGATCATCTTGCCCGCGCGGATGAAGAAGACCTGCACGCAGACGCCGATTTCCGAGCGCGCGAGGCCGATGGCGTCCTGGTCGCCCGCGCCCGTGACGATGTTCTGCTTCTCCGCGATCTTCTGGACGGCGCGCAGCTGATCCCGGAGGCGCGCCGCCGTTTCGAAGTGGAAGGCTTCGGCCGCCTGCTCCATGCGGACTTTGAGCTCGCGCTCGACGTCCGCCGTGCGCCCCTCGAGGAAGAGCAGCACGGCGCGGATCATCGCCGCGTAGTCTTCCTCGGTGACCTTACCGACACATGGTGCGAGGCAGCGCTTGATGTGGTACTCGAGGCACGGCCGGTCCTGCAGGTGGCGGCAGGTGCGCAGGGGGAAGAGCTTGCGCAGGAGCTTGAGGCTCTGGTGCACGGCCGTGACGTCTGTGTAGGGGCCGAAGTAGCGCGCGCCGTCCTTCGTCACGCGATGCGTCAAGAAGACGCGCGGGTACTCCTCCTGCACCGTGACCTTGACGTAAGGGTAGCTCTTGTCGTCCTTGAGGCTGATGTTATAATGCGGGCGGTGCTTCTTGATGAGGTTGCACTCGAGGATCAACGCCTCGACCTCGGAGTGCGTCATGATGATCTCGAAGTCCGCGATATGTGAGACCATCGCCTTGACCTTTGGCGAATGGTTCTTGTTGTGCTGGAAGTACTGCCGCACGCGGTTCTTGAGGACGACCGCCTTGCCGACGTAGATGATGCGCCCATTGGCATCCTTCATGATGTAGACGCCGGGACTGTCCGGCAGCAGCTTGAGTTTCTCCTGGACGATGTCCGTCAATCGCTCACGACCTTTCTGTTGAATTTCACTCCATTATACCGCAAATCCTCATGCAAATCACTAAGGTTTCCATTGGATTCCGCGAGGGGATGGCCAGAGGCATTGCATTTCCACGGGGCATGTGATAAAATCAAGGCAGATTTAGAATTAGCAGCTGGTTATAATATCTGCTATCGTAATACTGTAATACAGGAGGGATTCCCCTATGTTCAAACGCGTTCTGATCGCCAATCGCGGCGAGATTGCGGTGCGCATCATCCGCGCCTGCGAAGAGCTCGACATCGAGACCGTTGCCATCTTCTCGGAAGCAGACGAGAATGCACTTCACGTCCAGCTGGCCGACCACGCCGTCTGCGTCGGCAGCGCCGATGCCACGGACAGCTACCTGAATAAAGACTCGATCCTGCGCGCAGCGCTCGAGACGGGCGCCGATGCCATCCATCCGGGCTACGGCTTCCTCTCGGAGGATGCGGACTTCGCGGAGCAGGTCACCGCGCACGGCATCACCTGGATTGGCCCGATGCCGGAGACGATCCGCCTCGTCGGCGACAAGGATGTCGCCCGCGCCTCGATGCAGCCGTCCGGCATCCCGATGGCCAAGGGCAGCGAGCCGCTCAAGAACAACAAAGAGGCCATCAAGATGGCCAAGGAAGTCGGCTACCCCGTCATCCTCAAGCCGGTCTCGGGCGGCGGCGGCAAGGGCATGTACGTAGCCCACGACGAGGATGACCTCAAGAACATCCTCGACGCACTCGTCGACCTCAAGAAGATCAACTACTACTTTGAGCACTACATCGAGCGTTCGCGCCACATCGAAGTCCAGATCGTCGCCGACAACTACGGCGAGGTCATCCACCTCGGCGAGCGCGAGTGCTCCATCCAGCGCCGCAACCAGAAGCTCCTCGAGGAGTCCCCGTCGATCGCGCTGACGCATGAGATGCGCAAGCAGGTCGGCACGCTGGCCGTCAAGGCTGCCAAGAGCGTCCACTACTCCAACGTCGGCACGGTCGAGTTCCTCTTGGACCTCAAGGACAACCAGTTCTACTTCATGGAAATCAACCCGCGCATCCAGGTCGAGCACGGCGTCACGGAAGAAGTCACGGGCATCGACATCGTGCGCACACAGATCCGCATCGCTGCCGGCGAGCCGCTCGACATCACGCAGGCTGACGTCCACTTCCAGGGCCATGCCATCGAGTGCCGCATCAACGCCGAGGACCCGGACAACAACTTCATGCCGTCGCCGGGCCAGATCACGTTCCTGCACGAGCCGAGCGGCCCGCGCGTCCGCTTCGATTCGGGCGTGACGGCCGGTCTCTCGATCGAGCCGTACTACGATTCGATGATCGCGAAGCTCATCGTCCACGGCCGCACGCGCGGCGACGCCATCAAGATCATGCAGCGCGCCCTCAAGGAGTTCCGCATCGACGGCGTCAAGACGACGATCTCGCTGCACCAGAAGATCCTCAGCGACAGCTACTTCCGCACGGGCAACATCGACACGCAGTTCATCAAGAAGCGCATCGCCACGTACGAGGCGCAGAAGGAGAACAGCAAGAACTATTTTGCCTGAGCCATGTCCCATAAAAAAAGAGAGCCCCGAATGGGGCTCTTTTTTTATGGGGTCATGGCTCAAAGGACCGACATAAGCGCCTCTGCCTTGGCCTGCCAGTCTTCGGGGCAGGCGGCACTGCCCTGGCACGACTCGGGGCGTCCGCCGCCGCGGCCGCCGAAGGCCTCGTTGACCGTGCGGATGACCTGCTGGCAACTGAGCTCTGCCCCGTCTGTTGCGAGGAACATGTAGTTGAGACGCTCGCCGTTGCGGTAGAAGATGGCCGAGAACGACTCCGGGATCTCGCCGAGGCGCTTGGCAAGGGCCTTGGCCTCCTTCGGCATCATGTCTGGCTCGAGGAAGACGAATTTCTTGTGGCCCGCCTTTGTCGCGGTCGGATGCGCCTGCATCTCCGCGATGCGGTACTCGAGGAGCTTGCCCGTGCACTCTGTCAGGCGCTCAGAGAGCTCCTTCTTCTCCTGCTGCAGGCGCGCGACGCCATCCGGAAGCTCCGTCTCCTTGATGGACAGAAGGTTCGAGGCATCGAGGGCCGCGATCATGTACTGCTCGACGCGCTCGAGCGCCTCGCGTCCACAGAGGAAGCTGACGCGCGAGCCCTCCTTGTGCTTCTCGACCTTGAAGATCTTGACGAGTCCGACCATGCCGCTCGAGGTCGGATGCGTGCCGCAACAGGTGCAGGAGTCGCTGCCCTCTACCGAGACGATGCGCAGGATGCCCGTGAGCTTGTCATTGAACTTGCGCAGGTTCATCTTGGCCGCCTCTTCAGCCGGTACGAGCTTCGTCGTGATAGGGCGGTCCTCCTGGATCTGCCGGTTCGTGAAGCGCTCGGCCTGCAGGGCCTGCTGCCAGTCGACCTCCTTGTCGAGGTCGATGCCGACCATGTCCGCACTCATGTGGAAGCCCACATTGTGTGCGCCGAAGAGCTTGTAGAAGGCATACGAGAGCATGTGCTCGCCGCAGTGCTGCTGCATGTGGTCGAAGCGGACCTGCCAGTCGAGCTTGGCCTGCACCTTCGTGCCAGGCTCCAAGGGCTCCTTCGTCTCGTGGAAGATCTCGCCCGCCTTCTCATGGACATGCGTGACGGTGAGCGCCTTGCCCGCCGCCGTCAGCGTGCCCGTATCGCTGAGCTGGCCGCCGCCTTCTGGGAAGAACACCGTCTGGTCGAGCACGACGGCGAAGCCCCCGTGATACGGTTCCGTGCGCACGACCTCTGCCTCACATTCCTTCTGCATGACATCTTCGTCGAATAAACGCTTTGTCTCCACTTTGCCTCTTCCTTTCTATTCTTCAATGCGATACAAGCCTGCATCAGATGTGCATCAGCTTATTCATGGACTCCTGCGCGCCGAGCAGCAGGATGGAATCGTCCGCCTGCAGGACGGTCTTCGGCGTGATCTCCACGTCGAGGCTGCCCTCGTGCCGGACGCCGAGGACGTTGATGTGGTAGACGCGGCGGATGGCGAGCTCGCCGACCGTGTGGCCTGCCCACGCCTCTGGCATGGCGATTTCATAGATGGCGTAGTTCTTGCTGAGCTCGAAGTAGTCGAGCAGATGGTCCGAGCCGCAGCGGGTGGCCGTCCAGAGGGCCAGCTGCTTCTCGGGGTAGACGACCTCGTCGGCGCCGTTGCGCAAGAGGAACTTCTCGTGGATGCTGCTCGAGGCGCGCGCGACGATGTACTTCGCGCCGAGCTCGCGCAGGCGCAGCGTCGTTTCGAGTGAGCTCTGGAAATCATCGCCGATCGCGACGATGCAGGCATCGAAGTTGCGCACGCCGAGTGACTCGAGGAAGTGCCCGTCCGTGCTGTCCGCGATCAGAGCGCTGTTCGTGTAGGGCAGCACCTCGTTGACGAGCTCCTCATTCCGGTCCACCGCCATGATCTCGTGGTGCATCGCGTGGAGCTTGCGCGCAACATGGCGGCCGTAGCGTCCGAGGCCAATCAATAATATGGATTTCATCTTTGTTACCTCATTGTATCAGTAAAGGGATTATCCTGCCATCAGCCGACCGTCAGCCTGCCCTCCGGCAGGCGGCACGGCACGGCTTTCTTGCGCTTGTGCAGCGCGTAGATCATCGTCAGCGCGCCGACGCGGCCGAAGTACATCAAGAGCATCAGCATCGTCTGCGAGACGGGCGACAGCTTCTCCGTCAGACCGATCGACAGGCCGACTGTGCCGAGCGCCGACGAGACTTCGACCATCGCGTCGATCATCTCCGCATGGTCGAGGAAGCCTATCGCGATGCTCACGCCGAAGAACAGGAGCGCGTACATCACGAAGATGGCCAGCGCCTGGCGCACTGTCTCCATCGGGATGCGGCGCGACTGGCACTCGACATCGCCGCGCATGCGCAGGACGGAGACCATCGCCATGAGCAGCGCGAAGGCCGTCGTCGTCTTGATGCCGCCGGCCGTCGATCCCGGCGCGCCGCCCGTCATCATCAAGAGGACCATGATGCAGCGGCTCCCCTCGCTCAAAGTTTCGATATCCATCGTGTTGAATCCTGCCGTGCGCGTCGTGACCGACTGGAAGAGCGCCTGCCAGCCGCTGATTGGCTCCTGCGTGAAGAACACGAGCGCCGGCACGGCGACGAGGACGGCCGTCATCATGAGGATGATGCGCGTCTGGAACGTCAGCCGGCGCCAGTGCAGCCGATTGACCGAGAGGTCCGCCCAGGTCAAGAAGCCAAGGCCGCCGGCCATGATGAGCCCCATGATCGTCAGGTTGACGAGCGGGTCGCCGGCATAGGCCATCAGCGAACCGCCGCTGCGCGGCCCCATGAGGTCAAAACCAGCGTTGCAGAAAGCCGAGATGGAGTGAAAGACCGCCATCCAGAGGCCCTGCAGCCAGCCGTAGTCGCGCGCGAAGACGGGCAGCAGCAGGCAGGCGCCCAAGAGCTCTGTGCCGGCCGTGAACTTCAGGACGAAGCGCAGCATGCGCACGATGCCGCCGATCTGCTGGGCTGAGATGGCGTCCTGCATCGTGCTGCGCTGCATGAGGCCGACGTGCTGGCCCATGCCGACCGTGATGGCGACAGCCATCGTCACGACGCCGAGGCCGCCGACCTGGATGAGCATGAGGATGACGAGCTGACCGAAGTGCGACCAGTACGAAGCCGTGTCGACGACGGTCAGCCCCGTCACGCACGAAGCCGAGACGGCCGTGAAGCAGGCGGGTAGCAGTGCGGCCCCCTGCCCATCCTGCGTCGCCCATGGCGTCATCAGCAGAAGCGTGCCGGAGCCGATGAGCAGGGCAAAGCTCAGCACGATGATCTGGAACGACGAGAGGCGCCGCAGCAGGGAAAAGATATTCATGAAAACCTCCGTAAATAAAAACAGGCAGCATCAAAGATGCTGCCTGTCGTCTTTGGCTGGTGCGGATGAAGGGGCTCGAACCCATACGCCTTGCGGCACTGGATCCTAAATCCAGCGCGTCTGCCAGTTCCGCCACATCCGCTCAAATCAACGCAGATAATTATACCATATCCTTAAATTCGCTGTCAATTTCTAAGGATTGCTCAGAACCAGGAAAGCGGGCCCTCTAAGAGTCCGACGAGCCAGGAGCCGATGCTGAAGCCCTCGGGCACAGCCTCGGCCACCATGTCGACGCGGCCGATCTCCTCGCCGTCATAGGTGAGGATGGCCGAGCCGACTTTTGTGCCGGCCGTCAGCGGCGCATCGATGACCTTCGGCACGTCGTAGTTGACCTTGACATGGCTCGCCTCTTCGCCCGGCAGCAGCGGGTACTCGATGTCGGTCGCCGGGCGCACGACGGTACGCGCCTGCGTGCCGCCCTTGACCCAGACGTGGTGCGAGGCCTCTTTTGCCGTCGGCCCCTTGGCGAGCGTCACATTCGCAAAGCCGTAGTCGAGGATTGCGCGCATCTCGGGGAAGCGCGCGTCTTCGCTCGGCGCTTTCATGAGCACGGCGATGAGGTGCACGCCCTGGCGCTCGGCCGAGGCCGCGAGGCAGCCGCCCGCCGCGCTCGTCCAGCCCGTCTTGATGCCCGTAATGCCCTCGTAGCGGCCAAGCAGCTCATTCGTGTTCTCCGCTAAGAGCGTCTTGCCCGCCGGCGCAATCCACGTGACGCGGCGTTCCTTCTGGCGCACGAAGTCGCGGAAGACGGGGTTCTTCATCGCGTACTGCGCGAGCCGCGCCATGTCGTGCGGCGTCGAGTAGTGGTTGGGGTCCGTCAGGCCGTTCGGATTGGCGAAGTGCGTGTTCACCATGCCGAGCTCCTGTGCCTTCTCGTTCATGCGCTCCGCGAAGACGGCCGCGCTGCCGTCGATGTGCTCCGCTATGGCGACGGCCGCGCCGTTGTCGGAGACCATCATCATGCCGCGCATGAGCTCCTCCGACGTCAGGACGTCGCCGCGCGCGATGTGCAGCGGCAGGTCCTCCGTGCTGGCCGCCGCCTGCGAGATCGTGATCTTCGCGTCAGGTGGCAAGAGCTGGATGCCGAGGAGGCACGTCATCATCTTCGTCATGCTGGCCGGATAGTGGCGCTCCTCGCCGTTCTTCGACCAGAGCACGCGCCCCGTGTCGGCGTCGATGAGGATGGCCGCCTGCGCCTGGATGTCAGGCTCTGCTGTTGCAGCTCGCACCGACGTCATCGACGACAGCGACAGGCAGACAGCCAGCAGCATGGTGCCGACTCCCACCCGGCCCAGTTTACGGATATACCGCAGGATTCCCAAAGAATCACCCTTTCCTTCCATGAGTATCATGAGTACCACGAGTACCCATCATTACCAATTGCTGTGATGATTACCGTCTCATTATAGCACGGATGACGAACAGATGGAACGGACAGCAGCTATCTGCCTCACGACTCGCGCGGCATGGCGAGGCGCAGTGCGTCGCCAATGGTCTCGGCGCCGTAGAGCGTGATGCCCTCGACGCTGCCCTTGAGCTGGCGGTAGTTCTTCATCGGCAGCACGACGTGGCGGAAGCCGAGGCGCTTCGCCTCGTGGATGCGCAGGTCGGCCTGGCTCACGGCGCGCACTTCGCCGGAGAGTCCGACCTCTCCGAAGACGATGGTCTTGGGTCGCAGGAGCCTGTTCGCAAAGCTCGAGGCCATCGCGACGCAGATGCCGAGGTCTGCCGCCGGCTCGTCGATGCGGATGCCGCCCGCCACCTTGACATAGACGTCGCAGGCGCCGACCGACAGATGGACGCGCTTCTCGAGCACGGCCAAGAGCAGCTGGATGCGCTTGATGTCGACGGAGTCGGCCGTGCGGCGCGGCGGCACGTAGGGCGTCGGCGCGACGAGCGCCTGCAGCTCGACGAGCAGCGGCCGCGTGCCCTCGACGGTCGGGATGATGACGGTGCCCGTGTCCTGCTCGCGGTCCGACAGGAAGAGCTTCGAGGCGTCGGGCACGTCGACGAGGCCGACGTCGCGCATCTCGAAGAGACCGAGCTCATTCGTGCTGCCGAAGCGGTTCTTGACGGCGCGCAAGACGCGGTACTCGGCGTTGCGCTCGCCCTCAAAGTAGAGGACGGTGTCGACGATGTGTTCGAGGACGCGCGGGCCGGCCAGCGTGCCGTCCTTCGTCACATGGCCGATGACGAAGGCGGCGATGCCGTTCGTCTTGGCGATGCGCAAGAGGTCGACGGCGCACTCGCGCACCTGCGAGACGCTGCCCGGCGCGCTCTGCACGTCTGGCTTGAAGATGGTCTGGATGGAGTCGATGACGAGCAGTTCCGGCTTGACGTTCTCCACATGCGTCTCGATCGTTTCGAGGTTCGTCTCGCTGACGACGAGCAGGTCGTCGGCAAGCGCCTGCAGGCGGTCGGCGCGCATGCGGACCTGCCGCGTGCTCTCCTCGCCCGTCACATAGAGGACCTTCTTGCCCTGCCGCGCGACGTCGGCGCAGACGCGCAGCGTCAGGCTCGACTTGCCGACGCCCGGGTCACCGACAATCAGGACCATCGAGCCCGGGATGATGCCGCCGCCCAAGACGCGGTCGAGCTCGCCTGAGCCCGTCAGGAAGCGCGGCATGTCCTCGAGCTTGACCTCAGCAATCGGCTGCGGCTTCTGGGCATCGGAGAGCCCGAGGCGCAGGCCGCCTCCTCTCGTCGTCGGCTCCGGCGCGACGGTCTCCTCGACGAGCGTGTTCCAGGCACCGCAGCCCGGACAGCGCCCCATCCACTTCGGGGTGTCATAGCCGCATTCCTGGCAGACGTAGACGGTTTTCTTCTTCTTTGGCACGATACTGCCTCCAATCTTCTCGTGTATCTCACACAGTTCAGCGCTGCAGCAGGCGCCTGAGCAGACGTATGGTCCACCGCCCGAGCCAGGCGATGGACCATACGGCGTTCAGGATGAAGTTCTGCAGCCTCGCCCAGAGGCCTTCCGGGCGCAGTGTGTTCTTTCGCCCCATCATGCCTCCACTGGCTTCTCGGCCTTATCCTGTACGTTCTTCTCTTTACTGTCTTTGCTGTCTTTCTCCGTCTCCTTGCGCACGAAGTCGAGCTTCGCGCCGTTCTTGCGCACCTGGATCGTGTCGCCGCGCTTGAAGTCGCGCGCGAGCAGGTGCTCGGCGATCTCGTCCTCGATGAGCTTCTGGATGGCGCGCTTCAGCGGGCGCGCGCCGTACTTGAAGTCCGTGCCCTTCTCGACGAGCACGTTCTTGGCCGCGGGGCTGACCTCGAGGCGGATATCCTTCTCCGCGAGGCGCGTGCGGACGTCGCGCAAGAGGATGTCGATGATCTTCGAGAGCTCTTCGCGGCCGAGCGGATGGAAGACGATGAGCTCGTCGATGCGGTTGAGGAATTCCGGCTTGAAGATGTGGCGCACTTCGCCGAGCACGCGCTTCTTGGCTGCATCCTCCGCCTCCTGCTTCTCGTCGCCGGAGCCGACGGCGAAGCCGAGGGCGGGCGCACTCTTTTTCAGGAGGGTTGCACCGGCATTGCTCGTCATGATGATGACGGTGTTGCGGAAGTCGACGGTGCGACCTTTGCCGTCCGTCAGGCGGCCGTCGTCGAGCACCTGCAGCAGCACGTTGAAGACGTCAGGATGAGCCTTCTCGATCTCGTCGAGCAGGATGATGGAGTACGGCTTGCGGCGCACGGCGTCCGTGAGCTGGCCGCCCTCCTCGTAGCCGACGTAGCCCGGGGGCGCGCCGACCATGCGCGAGACGGCGTACTTCTCCATGTACTCCGACATGTCAAAGCGGATGATGGCGTCCTCCGTGCCGAAAAGCGCCTCCGAGAGTGCCTTCGCAAGCTCCGTCTTGCCGACGCCCGTCGGACCGAGGAACAGGAAGGAACCGATTGGGCGCTTCGGATCCTTGAGTCCGGCGCGCGCGCGGCGGATGGCCTTGCTGACGGCCTCGACGGCCTCCTGCTGGCCGACGACGCGGCGCGTGAGGATCTTCTCCATGTGCAGCAGGCGGTCGGACTCCTTCGCCGCGATCTGGCGCACGGGCACACCCGTCCACTGCGCGACCACGTCGGCGATGTCGTCGGCCGTGACCGTGATGCGGCTCTTGCCGCGCTTCTCGAAGCGGCGCTTGGCCTCCTCGAGCTCGTCCTTGACCTTCTGCTCATCGTCGCGGATGTGCGCGGCGCGTTCGTAGTCCTGCGCGGAAATCGCTGCTTCTTTCTCCACGCCGAGCTTCTCGAGGCGCGCGCGGATCTCCTGCAGCTTCTCCGGCTGGGCGACCTGCTTCATGCGGACCTTCGATGCCGCTTCATCCATGAGGTCGATGGCCTTGTCCGGCAGGAAGCGGTCGGTGATGTAGCGGTGCGAGAGGCGCACGGCCGCCTCAATGGCCGCATCCTCGATATGGGCGCAGTGGAAGGCCTCGTACTTGCCGCGCAGCCCCATGAGGATCTTCTTGGCGTCCTCGATGCTCGGCTCCTCGACGAGGATGGTCTGGAAGCGGCGCGAGAGCGCGGCATCCTTCTCGAGGTGCTTCTTGTACTCGTCGAGCGTCGTCGCGCCGATGATCTGGATCTCGCCGCGCGACAAGGCGGGCTTCAAGATATTGGCCGCATCGAGTGCACCCTCCGCCGCGCCCGCGCCGACGAGCGTGTGCATCTCGTCGATGAACAGGATGATCGTGCCGTCTTGGCGCACCTCGTCGATGAGTCCCTTGAGGCGCTCCTCGAACTCGCCGCGGTACTTCGCGCCGGCGACGAGCGAGGCGAGCGACAGCGAGACGACCTTCTTGTCCTGCAGCATGTACGGCACCGAGCCCTCGACGATGCGCTGTGCGAGTCCCTCGGCGATGGCCGTCTTGCCGACGCCCGGCTCGCCTAAGAGGATCGGGTTGTTCTTCGTGCGGCGCGCGAGGATCTGGATGACGCGCTGGATCTCTTTATCGCGCCCGATGACGGGGTCCATGCGGTCTTCCTTGGCCATGTCGTTGAGGTTGCGGCCGTACTTCTTGATGAGCTGCGGCGCCTGGCGTCCCTTCGCCTTCTCCGTGCGGCTCGGCTCGCCGTCGCCCTCTGGATGCGGATGGTCGATGCGGTCGAGCACCTCGCCCTGCAGGGCATCGATATCGACGCCCATGCCGATGAGCAGTTCCGCCGCCGCGCCCTCCGTCTCCTCAAGCAGGGAGAGCAGGATGTGCTCCGTCCCGATGTAGTTGTGGCCGAGCGTCTGTGCCTCCTCGACCGCCCCGTCCATGACGCGCTTGGCGCGCGGCGTGTAGTAGGGATTGTCGGACGGGTACTCCGCATCGCCCGCGACCATGGCCTCGACGCGCTGCATGACCGCGTCGAAGCTCAGTCCGGCAGCCTGCAGCGCCGCGAAGGCGACACTGCCCTCTTCGTGCAGCAGGCCGAGCAGGATGTGCTCCGTCCCGATATAATCTTGTTCGAGCTCGCGCGCGGCGTATTGAGCGAACTCAATCGCCTTGATGGCGCGGCTCGTGAAGTGATTGCGATAGTTCATTTCTGGTTCTCCTGACCGCGGGCGTAGGAGAGCAAGGCCTTGCGCACATGCTCCGCCCGCAGCCTGTCTATTTCGTTCTTCGATAAGTTCTCGTTCTCCGCGAGGTTCTGCAAGTAGCTCGTGCGGCTACTGATGAGGATCTCCGAGAAGCAGCCGGCCTCTACCTCGTTGATGAGCTTGAGGTCGATGCCGAGGCGCACCTTCGACAGCAGTTCAAGCACTTCTTTCTCCGACAGCAAGCGCGCGTAGCGCAGCGTGCCGTAGGCGCGCCAGACCTCGTCCTCGAGGCGCTCCTTCATGTAGAGGGCCAGCGCCTTGCGCGCCTGGCGCTCGTGCGAGACGATCTCCATGACGGCCGTCTTGAGGTTCTCGATGATCTCCGCCTCCGAGAAGCCGAGCGTCAGCTGGTTCGAGATCTGGAACAGGTTGCCGACGCTCTCGGTCTCGTCACCGTAGACACTGCGGATGGCAAGGCCGAGCTGTGGCGAGATGTTCATGATACTCTGGATATTGCGCGTGAAGACGAGGCCCGGCAAATGCAGCAGCACCGAGGCGCGCAGGCCCGTGCCGAGGTTCGTCGGGCACGAGGTCAGGTAGCCCATCTTCTCGTCAAAGGCGATGTCGACCTGCGACTCGACCATGTCGTCGATATGCGAAGCGCGCGCAAACGGCGTGTCGAGGTCGAGCCCCGGCGCCATGCACTGGATGCGCAGGTGGTCCTCCTCGTTGACCATGATGCTCGTCGCGCGATCCGCGGTGATGAAGACGATGCGGTGCTGCGGATTCTGGATGAAGTTGCGGCTGATGAGCTGCTTCTCGATGAGGACATCGCGCTGCAAAGGCGTGATGCGCTCGAGGTCGAGGAGGTCAAAGTCCTGCCCGAGGTCGGCCGCGATGCCCGGCAAGAGCTTCTCGGCCTCAAGGCGCACTTCGGCGAGCTGGTTGAAGTCCGCGCGGTTCGGGAACGGGATCTCGCGGAAATTGCGCGCGAGGCGGATGCGGCTCGAGAGCACGACATCGCTCTCCTTGCCTGAAGCGGCGAGCCATGAGAGACGGCTGCTGCGCAGGAGTTCATTGACCGACATGGCTCTCGCCTCCTTCCGCATTCTCTTTTTCTGCCAGCTCATGCTCGAGCAGGCGGATCTTGTCGCGGAGTTCCGCGGCCTTCTCGTACTCCTCCTGCGCGACGCACTCCTTGAGCGACTTGCGCAGGCTCTCGATCGTGTGCTTCATCTCGAGCGTGCCGCCCGTGCGGTGTGGGATCTTGCCGCTATGGGTGCTCGACCCGTGGATGCGGCGCAAGAGCGGCTCGAGCTGGCGGCGGAATGTCGCGTAGCAGACACTGCAGCCAATCTTGCCCGTCTGCTGGAAGTCGCGGTAGCTCATGCCGCAGTTCGGACAGACGAGCTCCGTCATCTTCCCGCCCTGCGGTTTCGTCTCCTTCGTCGGCGCGCTGAAGACACCCTTGAGGAAGTCATTCATCGATACATTCCGCTGTCTCTGGTTCTCCATGAGGAATTCGCCGTACTTCGCCGCGCACTTCTCACAGAGGTTCTTCTCGATCTTGCCGTCCGGCCCGATCTGTGTAATATGGACGACCGCGCGGTTGCGGCCGCAATCCTCACATAACATGATACTCCTCCTTCTGACCTATTCTCCGATTCCCTGATGACGATTCTCTGCGTTTCCCGTCAGCCGGCCGCATGGCAGCCGGCGGTCCTACGAGAAATTCTCCACCGTCAGCAGCATGGACTTCAAGAGGTGGACGCGTTCCTTTGGTGACATCCCCTCCGACTGGTAGACCGAGGAGACGACCTGCATCATCAGTGCGGCCTCGCGATTCGTGATCATCGCGTGCTGCAAGAGGTAGTGCACCATCGACTGGACGGTCGCGTAATCCGTCTCCTCCGTGATCTTGTCCATCATATCCTGATAGACGAGATTCTTGAGCGGCACCTGCACGATGCGGATGTAGCCGCCGAGGCCGCGGCGCGACTCGACGACAAAGCCCTTGGCCGGCGTGAAGCGCGTCGACAGTACGTAGCTGATCTGCGACGGCGCGCACGAGATCTCATCGGCGATATCCGTTCGGCGCAGTTCCACTTTGCCATCCTGCTTCGCTGCGAGCTGGCGCAGGATGTAGGCCTCGATCAGATCTGCAATATTACTCAAGATAATCACCTTCATTTTTTATTGACTATTTGACTATTATCATCTTTATTATATTTGTTTTTTTGACTTATTGCAAGAAAAAAGTCACCACAGAGCGAAAAACATCGCTGCGGTGACTGAGTCGGACGGTCGGACTGTCGGACCGTCAATCGTCTACGCCGATGGCCTTGTCGACATCCTTGTAGAAGCGCTTGAAGATCTCGCGCAGGGCATTGGCGTAGCGGTCGGGATCCTCTGCCTCAAGATAGCGCGAGAGCACGACATCGCCCGTGCGCGAATCGACGAGCGAGAGATTTGCTGCCGCGCGGTACCAGAAGCGGTAATAGCCGTACGAGTCCGAGATCTCCGTCTTGTAGTAGACCCGGCGCCCCTTGTGCTCCGTGCCCTTGTCGTCATACCACTTGAATTCCTCTTCGCGGTCCTTCACCGCACTCGTCGAGGCTGACGGCGGGCACCAGGTCTCGCCGCGCGCGTAGTCCGTGATGGCACCCGTCACGTAGTAGCGGCCGCCGTTCGGCGCATAGTCGACCTTGACGCGCCGCAGGTCGTCGCCCGCCTCGTCTTTGTAGGCGTAGTAAATGGTCTTGATGGCGAACTCGTCCTGCGAAGCACTCCACGGCAAGTCGAGATTGCGGAAGCCCAGCGTCGGCGCGCCCGCGGGCACCTTGCGGTCGCCGTCCTTCTTGAGTCGGTTCCAGTCGCCCGTGAAGTTCTTGGCAATCTGGTCAAACGCATGCCACTGGTCGACGCCATAGTTGCGGTAGTAGTCGATGAGCGTCATGGCCTCTTTGCCCGTCGCCGCATCGTAGAGGCGGAAGTCCATGTCGAGCATCTGCAGCGTCGAGTCGTGCGCGGGGATCAGGTGGTCGGCGTACCAGCTCTGGTAGTTGCACTTCGACTTGTCGCCATACGGGCCGTTCTCGATGTCGTAGTACCGCTCCATCTTGACCGTTGTCCAGGTCGCCGGCGAGTGGTCGACGCGCTCCTGCTCATAGCGGATGTGCGGCAGGAGGTAACCCTCCGCACCCGTCGTGTCGTAGACGGCCTTCGCGCGCTCTGTTTCGCTCGCAAAGTGGCGCAAGAGCTCGTGATAGGCCGGATTGTCGCGCAGGATCTCGCGCTTCTCGCGCTTCTTGTCGGCCGCCTTCGTATCGCCGGGGTCCTCGAAGTTCATGAAGTTCGTGCGCTTGATGCGCTTCTGGATGCGCTTCGCGAGGGCAGCATTGTAGCCCTGGAACTGGTCGACGCGGCCGTCCGGCGCATCGAGGTAGCGAATCGGGAACAGGACGACCTTCTTGAAGGACTTCGCCTGTACCTCCGCATTCTCATCCATCCAGATATTGCCCGCCGCCTCCGACGGCACGAGCGGCAGCGCAGCCGCCATCAGGCAGCCTAGCGCCAGGCCGCGCCATATTCCTCTCTTACCAATCATTCCAGATCCTCCAATCCTCTCACATGGCTTGCTTGAACTGCGCCGCGAGGTTGATGGCGGCGTCCTCGAGGGCTGCGCGTATCGCATCTTCCTCGCCGCTGTCGTGGCGCTGCCAGATGGCGTTGTACGAGAGCTCCGCCTTGCGGCGCGAGTCGGCCTTCGTCACGAAGACGATGGCCCCCGTGTGCGCGTCCATGACGCGCAGGGAGAGCTCCGCGTAGACCGTCTGGTCCCGGCCCGAGAGGCCGAGCGCGCCGCTCTGCGCCTTGACCTTGCCGAGCGTCGTCAAGTAGCCGAAGACGTAGTAGTCGGCCTTGCCCGCGAGCTCCGGCGCAATGGTCCCCTCGCCGAGCGCATCGACAAAGGCGGCTTCATCGCAGCGCGCCTTCCGCGTCTGTTCGCCAAAGTCGTAGAGCGAAAATTTCTGCTCGCCCGCGAGCTCCGCTGTCAGCTGGTCGCGCGCCACGCTCAGCAGCTCGGGCAGCGGCTCCTTGAGGTCCGTCAGCGTGAGGTCCGTCTTGTGGACGCGGCTCGTAAAGCCGACGATGGCAACGCGCGGCTGGGCCGCCTCCGCCGTGATGCTGCTGAAAAAGACGGTCATGAAGGCAGCCAACAACAAGGCGGTCAGACACTTCCATGAAAGATTACTGCTGCGCCGTGCCATTGCTCTTCACCTCGTCCAAGCCCTTTTTCTTGATATCCACGGCGATGTCCTTCACCGAGGTCTCCATGACCTCGCCCAAGAGGGTATCGACGTCCATGCCCGTCTTGCCGAGGCCGAAGTTGATCATCTGCGCCGTCTTCTTGTTCTCGATGTGCTTCTCGTAGACGCGGCCGCTCTGCGCGTTGACGAGGTAGTAATCGAGCGAAGCGCTGAGCTTCTTGCCCTTCGTCTCGCGCTCCGTATGCGTCGCAAAGATGCTGTGCTTGAGGCGCACATCGAAGCCCTTGAGATTGACGAAGAGCAGGTACTTCGCGCCGTATTTCCCGGCGATGGCTGCCGCCGTGCGCTGCTTTTCAGGCGAGAGCCGGTAGGGCACCGTGCTCTTCTTCCAGGCGGCCAGACGCTCCTCCTGATGGAAGTAGGCGCGGCCCATCGTCATGTCCGCGTAGTGCGCGAGCTTGGCCGCCGTGTAGCCGCGGTCAAACTGATGGCCGTGGACGATGGCGTCCATGTGGATCTCCGAGAGCTTCGCCGCCTCATCGCCGCTGCCAATCGCATCGTGGCGCCCTTCCTCGTTCGTGAGGTCCGCGCGGCCGCTGACCGCTATCCCCTGCTGGCGCAAGGCATCGGCGAGCTTGTCGACGAACGTCGCGCAGGCGTCCGCCTTGAGTTCATAGTCGCCGTAGCTCTGCACCTCGCCGACAAAGACGCTCTCACCTGTTGAGGTGCCGCCGAAGAGCCCGGCAGCCTGAGCAGGCGTACCCGTCAGAGCAAGAGACAGCAGCAGGGCCATCAGCAGGAATAGTCGCTTGAGTGAAATCTGCATCGCTTGTCCTCCATCGATAAACACAACTGATAAACACAGCACGCAGCCATCAGCGCTTCGACTTCGCCTTGCCATCCATGCGCGCGAGCAGGCCGCGCGGGCCGTCGACGGCCTCGTGGATGGCATCTTCGAGCGCTTCATTGACCTGCTCCTTGTCGACCTGCTCCGTGCCGATGCGGATGAGGCCGAGCGGTGCCTTGACGAGCGTGTTGTTCTTGCGCGAGCGGCCCGTCGCCGCCAGCACGACCTCACCTGTCTCCGTATCGACGAGGCGCAGGCTGACCGTCGCCGTGACCTGCGCGCGCTTCGTGCCCGCGCCGACGACCGTCGTCTCCGAGCGGCGCGTCGTCACGCCGATGATGCTGCCCATGAGCAGGTACTGCGCGCCGTACTGATTGCCGATGGCAGGCGCCGTATCCTCGTCGACGAGCCCGGACATGTCGTGCGCGTACTCATCGACCAGCGCGCGCTGGCGCGTCCTGTCGAGCAGCTTGAATCGTCCGGAATCTTGAAGGTCTGTATAGACGTACTCAACGGCCGCCCCCATCTCCTCGCGGTCCCAGCCCTCTGAGACGAGGCCCCGGTTCTCAAGCGGCAGGATGCCGACCGTCGGATGGCTCTTGAGGCTCGCCGCCATGCACGTGCCCGCCATGAAGACGAGGCACATGCAGAGCGCGGCAATCATGCGGCCAAGCCGCCCGCTTACGTTCTCTATCTTGACACTCCCCATGCCTAAAGGCAGGGGATTCTTGGTTCAACGACCACTGCGCCGCCTCCGAGGAATTGGCGTCTTACACGATCTCCCCAAGCGT
>ERZ772881.617-NODE-617-length-38386-cov-5.928726_pt1 | contig 38386 bp, 38 predicted proteins | sample MGYA00580581_ERZ772881 | MGnify/ENA primary metagenome ERZ772881 (study PRJEB29015, sample SAMEA2737668) | human gut metagenome | biome: human gut; feature: human-associated habitat; material: faeces | place: China | collected 2012 ...
GAATCACAAATGATTCATGTTGCATTGTTTAGTTTTCAAAGAACAACTTTGTCTTTTGAAGTGTTGTTTTCGAACTTTCATTTGAAAGCCATTCGCTTCAAGCGACTTTTATATCTTATCGCATCGAGCGGAGCTTGTCAAGAAGTTTTTTCTTTCTTTTTTCAAGTTCTTTTGAGCTTCCTGCAAATCCCTTGCCAGTCAAGGCTTCTGGGCTTTTGCCGTTGCCGTATCTCTCAGCGACTTGTATTATGATACAGTATACAGGACAGGTTGTCAACACCTATTTTGAAAAAAGATAAAAAAGAAGACTGCCCATGAGACAGTCTTCTTTTAGCATCGTCCAGATGCTATCCTCTGCTTACCAGATGGTCTTCATCATCGTGCGATAATTCTCGTTGAGGAACGTGATCATGACGTTGAACATGCCGTAGACCATGTCGCCGATCTCCTCATCCCTCTCGTCCGGCACGATCATGCAGATATCGAGGATTAGCGAGCCCTCGCCGTCGAAATAGAGCTTGAACGGCTTGTACTTGAGGTTGAGGTCATTGGCCAGCTTGAGTACGGCCAGTTCATTCTCCTCCGTCTTGCACTTCGGCGAGACCTGCACGCGGATCATGGAGAAGATGCTGCGGTCCAGCAGGACGAGCAGCGGCAGCTGCTGCCCATCCACCTCTACATGCGAGCGGAATACCGTCGTCTGCTCTGGGTCGTTCTCAATCGTCTCCGATACAAATGCCTTGATTTCTTTCGCATCCAGGAAATCCTGGAATGCTCTTGCTTTCGTTGCCATTTCTGCCATCACGATTCCTCCTCTATCATCTACTGCTATCCATTATTTGATTATCTTTTTCGACAGTTCTAGGATTCGACGTAGATGATGAATATTCCTGCCGGATTCTCAAAAACAGAACAGAGACTCTAGAACATATTGATTTAAATTTTCCTTTGCATCTCAAAAACTCGAGAGATCGATGGACTTGAGGCTGTCGACAATCCTATCGCAGATAGAGAGGTCCTGATTGGGGCTGTGCGGGCTCTTGAAACCGATGCAGGTCATGCCGGCCGCCTTGGCCGCCCGCGCACCGTTCGCAGCATCCTCAACGACGACGCAGTCCCGCGGGTCCACGCACAGGTAAGCAGCCGTCTGTAGGTAGATGGCGGGATTTGGCTTCGACTCGGGTAGATTCGTGCCGCTCATGAGCAGGTCGAAGTGTTCGCGAATGCCGAGGTCATCGACGACAAAGGCGATGAAGTCATCGCTCGACGAACTCGCGATGGCCGTTTTGAGCCCCTGCGACTGACGCAGCTCATTCGTCGCGCGAATCAGTTCCAGGCTGCCCGCAATCGGCGTGACATGCGTCTCATGCAGAATCTTATTGAACAGATAGGCCTTGGCCTTCGCGAGCTTCTCTGCTGCCGGCTTGACGCCGAACTGCTTCCGCAGGTCCTCGAAGATCATGATGTCCGTCATGCCCTGATAGCGCTGGAAATACGATACTTCGAGCTCGACGCCCATCTTCTTCATGACATACTGTTCTGCCTGCATGTGCACCGGCTCTGTATCGGCGATGACGCCGTCCATATCGTAGATAAATGCCTTCATGAAAATGCCTCCATTCGTGCCTCTGCCACACCGATGTGACAGTCAGGCAATAGAACAAGAAGCCCCCTGCCATCAGGCAGAAAGGCTTCTCGTGAAAGAATCTGTATTGTATAGCGGTTGCTTCTTACTCAACCGTGACCGACTTTGCGAGGTTACGCGGTTTGTCGACATCGCAGCCGCGCGTGATGGCGGCATAGTAAGCGAGCAGCTGGAGCGGCACGACCGTCAGCAGCGGCAGCAAGAGTTCATCCGTCTCCGGTACCATGATGACATGGTCGACGTACTTCTCAAGCTCCGTATCGCCTTCTGCTGCGATACCGATGACAACAGCGTCACGTGCCTTGACTTCCTTGATATTCGACAGCGTCTTCTCATAGACGCTCTTCTGCGTCGCCAGAGCGATGACCGGCACGCCCTCGACGATCAGGGCCAGCGTGCCGTGCTTGAGCTCGCCGGCTGCATATGCCTCTGCGTGGATGTACGAGATCTCTTTGAGCTTCAGTGCGCCCTCGAGAGCGACATCGTAGTCGAGCAGACGGCCGATGTAGAAGACATCCTCATTGAAACCGTACTTCTTCGCGAACGTCTTGATCGGATCGACATCCGAGAGCTCCTCGCTGATCTGTGCCGGTACATTCTTGAGCTTCGCGATGAGCTCCTCGAGGCGCTCCGGCGTCTGCGTCTTCTTGATCTGTGCCATGTAGAGGGCGAGCATGAAGAACAGGATGAGCTGCGTCGTGTATGCCTTCGTCGAAGCGACGGCGATCTCTGGGCCAGCCCAGGTGTAGAGCACCTGATCCGCCTCACGGGCAATCGAGGAACCGACGACGTTCGTCAGAGCGAGCGTCTTAGCGCCGAGGCGCTTCGACTCCTTGAGTGCGGCGAGCGTATCGCTCGTCTCACCCGACTGCGAGACGACAATGAACAGCGTATTCTCATCGACGATCGGGTTGCGATAGCGGAACTCCGAAGCGACATCGACCTCGACCATGACGCGGGCGAGCTTCTCGATGTAGAACTTGCCGACGAGGCCGGCATGGTATGCCGTACCGCAGGCAACGATGTAGATCTTGTTGAAGGAGTTGAGGTAATCTGCATCCCACTTGAGCTCGTTCATGACGATGGACTTGCCGTCCTTCGCGATGCGCTGACTCATCGTGTCGCGGACTGCCTTCGGCTGCTCATTGATCTCCTTGAGCATGAAGTGCTCGTAGCCGCCCTTCTCAGCTGCCTCAGCATTCCAGTTGACCTCAAAGACCTTCTTCGTCACAGGCTCGCCGCGGCGGTTCGTGATCTTGATGGAATCCTTCGTGACGACAGCGAGCTCACCATCGTTGAGGATGTAGGTACGGCGCGTGCGCGCGATGATGGCCGGGATATCCGACGCGATGAAATTCTCGCCCTCACCGATGCCGATGACGAGCGGGTTGTCCTGCTTCGTGCAGATGAGCTTGTCCGGCTCTCTCTTGCTCATGAAGACGAGCGAGTACGAACCCTCGATGCGGTGCAACACCTCGCGTACCGACGAGACGAAATCGCCGTTATAGACCTCTTCGAGAAGGTGTGCGACGACTTCCGTATCCGTCTCCGACTTGAAGACATGGCCCTTCTCGATGAGCTCTTCCTTCAGGCCGAGATAGTTCTCGATGATGCCGTTGTGCACGACGACGAAGTCACCCGAGCAGTCCGTATGCGGATGCGCATTGCGGTCCGACGGACGGCCATGCGTCGCCCAGCGCGTATGGCCAATACCGATCGTGCCCTGCGGCATATCTTCCTTGATCTTGTCGCGCAATGCCGAAAGGCGGCCGACGCTCTTCTCGACGCGGATGTGATTGCCGTCATAAACGGCGATGCCGGCCGAATCGTAGCCGCGGTACTCGAGCTTCGAGAGGCCCTCGAGCAGGAAGTCCGCTGCCTGCTTGTCACCGACATAACCAACAATACCACACATGATACATACCTCCTGGTATTCCTGCAGCAGGTCCCCGAGCCTGGCTTTGTCCCAAGGGATCACTCCCCTGCTTTCGTCAGGCTCTCTCGACTGGGACGGCCGGAAGGCATCCGCTGACATCTCGACAACCTTCTCCTCGTCCTCCCCGACTGGAAACCCATTCGGGGAACTAGCGCTAAGAATTGCTTCTTTTCGGTAACAACTCTGCTGCATCCTTATGATTTTCTCCAGAACCGCCTCAGGCGATTCTGATACGATGATATTCTAGCTTAAAACCGCCTTATTGTCAACAACTGCCCACTCCAGCTGGCTTTTTCAAACCTTCGCCATAAAAAAAGACCCCGTCCGGAAAAATCCGAACGGGGTCTCTGATTCAGTTTGGAGGATGTAATTTCAGGGGATTACATCATGCCCGGCATGCCACCCATGCCCGGGGCAGCCGGTGCCGGTGCTTCTTTTTCCGGCTTGTCGGCGACGAGCGTCTCCGTGGTCAGGACCATGGAAGCGATCGAGGCAGCGTTCTGCAGAGCGGAGCGCGTGACCTTAGCCGGGTCGACGATACCAGCCTTGAGCATGTCAACGTACTCGTTCTTGAGTGCGTTGAAGCCGATGCCCGTGCCAGCCTTCTTGACGTTCTCGACGACGACAGAACCCTCGAGGCCTGCGTTCTGAGCGATCTGGCGGACCGGCTCTTCGATGGCGCGCTTGACGATGTTGACACCGACCTTCTCGTCACCCTCGACCTCGAGCTTGTCGAGTGCCGGCAGGATATCGAGGAACGTCGTGCCGCCGCCTGCGACGATGCCTTCTTCAACAGCAGCGCGCGTAGCATTCAGGGCGTCTTCGATGCGGTACTTCTTGTCCTTCATCTCGACTTCCGTAGCTGCACCGATCTCGATGACGGCAACACCACCGGAGAGCTTTGCGAGGCGCTCCTGCAGTTTCTCGCGATCGAAATCGCTCGTCGTCTGGGAAATCTGCTGCTTGATCTGAGCAACGCGCTCGGCGATGGCTTCCTTGTCGCCCTTGCCGCCGATGATCGTCGTCTCATCCTTCGTGGAGACCATCTTGTGTGCCTGGCCGAGGTCAGCGAGCGTGACGCTGTCGAGCTTGCGGCCGAGCTCTTCGCTGATGACCGTGCCGCCCGTCAGCGTAGCGATATCCTGCAGCATAGCCTTGCGGCGGTCACCGAAGCCCGGAGCCTTGACAGCCAGAGCCTTGAACGTGCCGCGCAGCTTGTTGACGACGATCGTCGTCAGTGCTTCGCCGTCGACATCCTCAGCGATGATGGCGAGCTGCTTGCCAGCCTTGACGACCTGCTCGAGGATCGGCAGGATGTCGTTGATGGCCGAGATCTTGCGGTCCGTGATGAGGATGTACGGATCGTCAAGCGTTGCTTCCATCTTGTCCGTATCCGTAACGAGGTACGGGGAGATGTAGCCGCGGTCGAACTGCATGCCTTCCTTGACGGAGAGATTCGTGCGCATCGTCTTGGACTCTTCCACCGTGATGACGCCGTCCTTGCCGACCTTCTCCATGGCCTCAGCGATCAGCTTACCCGTCTCTTCGTTAGCGGAAGAGATCGTAGCGACCTGAGCGATGTCAGCCTGGCCTTCGACCTTCTTGGACTTTGCCTTGATCTCATCGACGAGCGTCTTGACGGCTTCGTCAATGCCCTTCTTGATGATCATCGGGTTCGCGCCAGCAGCGACGTTCTTCATGCCCTCGTGGATCATGGCCTGTGCGAGCAGCGTTGCCGTCGTCGTGCCATCGCCAGCGATGTCGTTCGTCTTCGTGGCGACTTCCTTGACGAGCTGTGCGCCCATGTTCTCAAACGGATCTTCGAGCTCGATGTCGCGTGCGATCGTGACACCATCGTTCGTGATCGTCGGAGCGCCGAACTTCTTGTCGAGGACGACGTTGCGGCCCTTCGGTCCAAGCGTTACCTTTACTGCGTTTGCCAGTGCATCAACACCGCGGCCGAGTGCGCGGCGTGCTTCTTCGTCAAACAGAATCTGCTTTGCCATTTATATTACCTCCGAGAAAATTCGTATCTGGTATTTCAATCGCGGGACGGTCAGATGACTGCGAGGATATCGCTCTCGCGGACAATCAGGTAATCCTTGCCCTCTACCTTGACCTCAGAACCCGAGTATTTGGAGAAGATGACGCCATCGCCAACCTTGACTTCCATAGCAGCGCGCTCGCCATTATCGAGCAGCTTGCCAGCGCCAACCGCAACGACCGTGCCCTTCTGCGGCTTCTCTTTGGCCGTGTCCGGCAGCACGATGCCGCTGGCCGTCTTTACATCGCTCTCTGCAACTTCGATGACAACTCTTTCGCCCAATGGCTTAATCATAGGTATCTTCCTCCTATAAAAATGAATTTACATGTTGATGGTGTTAGCACTCACTAAACCCGAGTGCTAACTACAGTCTTTATATTACCCCGTCTAAGTCAAAATGTCAATATCGAATCCATAAAAAAGTCAAAAAAACAAAGGCCAGTTCAATCTGGCCTTTGTTTGCGTGCATATGGGCGTATCTCAGATAATCCAGTTGTTTGGCGTCATCATGGAATCGAGCATGGAGTGGTGCAGGATGGCCGCGGCAATCTGCTGGGAATCGGCTCCGTCTGCTGCGCCTGAAAGCTCTTGGAAGCTCTTGACGCCTTCTGGCAGCGGCTGATCGCTATCGAGTACGAGCAGGACGACGAGGCCTGCCTGAAGCAGGTGATGAAGAACCGGTGCTGGGTCTTCCCCTTCCCCCGGATGGTAGAGGTAGGTGTGACGGCCGTTGCGCACGAGGTAGTACTCGGCCTCCTCGACTGTCGCAAGCGCGATGCCGTCTTTCGCCGGCTCAAAGGCGATGGCCAGCGGGGCCTGCCAGTTGAGTGCGCTGCGCATCTGCTGGTTAGCGGCGAAGTGGCGCTTGGCCGATGCATCGGGGATCTCGCGCACGACGCCACAGGCCGCGGTCATGTTGCTAATGCGGTCGATGAGGATGAGTTCGCCCTGTGTGCGGTGATGGTCAAACGTGTCGAGCACGATTGGCTCCGTCACGGCGATCTCGCAGACAGCGATCTCGTTCTTCTTGAGGCCCGTCGCCTCGACGTGCTCGCCCGTATTGATGTCGATGCGGTAGTCGATCTTCGTCAGGATGCCCGGGATTTTCTTCGTGCCGAGGAAGACCATGAAGTTCTTGCCGATGGTCAGCGGTACATCGTCCATCCAGAGGATCTCCGCCTTGAAGTTGGCGGCCTGGCGGACGTGGCTTCCCTTCTCGAGCACGCAGCCGCGCGAGACGTCGACCTCGCGGTTGAGCTGAATCGTGACCGGCTGGCCCTTGAAAGCCGACTCTGCTTCGCGGTCGGCCACGAGGATCTTCTTGACCTGTGCTTCCTCACCGCTCGGCTGAGACGTGACCGTATCGCCGACGGCGATGCTGCCGCTCTCGATCTGGCCCTGGAACCCGCGGAACTCGTGGTTCGGTCGGCAGACGCGCTGGACCGGCATGTAGAAGCCTTCCTCCTGCACGGCGCTGACGTCGACCTGCTCGAGATAGTCGAGCAGCGTCGGACCATCGTACCAGGCCATGTTCGGCGACTTCTTCGTGACATTGTCGCCCTCCGTCGCCGAGACGGGGATGAGCTTGACATCGTGCAGATGGAGTTCCTGCTGCAGTTCCGCAATCTGCGCGCTTCAATCTCTTTGAAGCGCTGCTCCGAATAGTCGACGAGGTCCATCTTGTTGATGGCGAAGACGAAATAGCGGATGCCCATGAGCGCGCAGATGCGGGCATGGCGGCGCGTCTGCGTCAGGACGCCCTGCGTCGCATCGACGAGGATGACGGCGAGGTCGGCAAACGAGGCACCGCAGGCCATGTTGCGCGTGTACTCCTCATGGCCCGGCGTGTCGGCACAGATGAAGCTGCGGTTGTCCGTCGTGAAGTAGCGGTAGGCGACATCGATCGTGATGCCCTGCTCGCGCTCCGCGAGGAGCCCGTCCAACAGCAGCGAGTAGTCGATGGCGCCGCCGCGGCTGCCGACCTTGGAGTCGAGCAGCAGGGCCTCCTCCTGGTCCGCATAGATGAGCTTGGCATCGTACAAGAGATGGCCAATCAAGGTGGACTTGCCGTCGTCGACGCTGCCGCAGGTGATGAATTTGAGTAAATCGTTCATATCAGAAATAACCCTCCCGTTTCCGGCGCTCCATGCTGCCGGCTCCCTCGTGATCGATGACGCGGCTCGTGCGCTCCGACTCGACAGCGCCGAGCGGTCTCCTCCACGATCGCATCCAATGTGTCGGCGTCCGACTCGACAGCGCCCGTCAGCGGGTAGCAGCCGAGCGTGCGGAAGCGGACCTTCTTGTGCTCGATGTCCTCTGGCTTGAGGTCGAGTTTCTTGACGATGCGGTCATCGTCGATCATGATGAGATTGCCGTCGCGCTCGATGACCGGGCGCTCCTTCGCGAAGTAGAGCGAGACGATCTCGAGGTTCTCGCGGCGGATGTACTGCCAGATGTCCTTCTCCGTCCAGTTGGACAGTGGGAAGACGCGGATGCTCTCACCCTTGTTGATCTGCGAGTTGTAGAGCTTCCACATCTCCGGGCGTTGGTTCTTCGGGTCCCAGGCCTGTGCCGCATTGCGGAACGAGAAGACGCGCTCCTTCGCGCGCGACTTCTCCTCATCGCGACGCCCACCGCCGAAAGCCGCCGTGAAGCCGTACTTCGTCAGCGCCTGCTTGAGGGCCTGCGTCTTCATGATGTCGGTGTAGGAGGCGCCGTAATCGAACGGGTTGACGCCCGCTGCGAGCCCTTCTTCGTTCTTGTACTCGATCATGTCGAGGCCGTACTTCTTGGCCTGCGCATCGCGGAAGGCGATCATCTCGTGGAACTTCCACGTCGTGTTGATGTGCAGGAACGGGAAGGGCGGTTTCTCCGGATAGAATGCCTTGAGGGCCAGGTGCATCATGACCGTGCTGTCCTTGCCGATGGAATAGAGCATGACCGGTTTCTCGGATTCGGCCGCGACCTCTCGGATGATGTAGATGGCCTCGGCCTCAAGTGCATCGAGGTGCGATAATTTTCCCATATGTATTGACTCCTTACTCAGTATTGGTTGGCGTTCTCACGGTCAATCGTGATGGTGACGTCGTGCTGGTCGGGCTTGCGGATGTGCCAGTGATAGTAATGGCCCTGCCGCTCGATCGTCATCGTGCTGCCGCTGCCGCCGAGATCTGCGCCGAGGAAGTAACCGATGGCGCTGACGGGGCATACCTTCATACAGGCCGTGCAGCCCCAGCAGTCGCGGACCTCGCGGATCTTCGCCTTGCGGCCTGCATCTGTCCCCTGCATGAGCAGAAGGTTGCCCGGGCAGGCTTCCGTGCAGCGGCCGCAGCCGATGCAGCGGTCTTCATGGACGCGTATGCTCATAATGACCTCCTTTGACCAGCGGCCTTCTATATATATGGAAGGCTCCATGTTCTAAGCGTGAATTGATGTAGCAGAGCCCGTCTTCGGACTGCTGCGGATAGTCGGCGTTCTCGCCGAACGTATGCCAGCGCGTCTCCTTGCGCGCGAGCAGATGCGCGATGAGTGCCCGGCAGACCGTCAGCCGCTCGCGCAGCTCGTAGATCTTGAGGAGCTCGTAGGGGCCTTCGGCCGCGAGCTGCGGCAGCAGCGTTTCGATGTGCTGGATCTTCTCATCGGCCAGCTTCAGGCGGCTCGCGTTGTAGCGGTAGTCCGTATGGATGCCGCCCGCGTACTCGTCCATGGTCTTCTGCATGGCCTCCTCGAGCTGCTCCACCGTCAGGTTGCCCGGCTCGCGCGAGAGATACGCTTCATAAGCTTCGGCTTCGTCTTTCCCTGCCGTTCCCTGAGCAGGTTTGCCCTGCTTTGCTGCGAGGTAGTCAGCCAGCGCATCCGCGGCAATCTCCCCTTCTGCGAGAGCACCCGTCACGTACTTCTGTGGGGCACCGCCCGCGACATCACCGGCGGCAAACAGGCCGTGGATGGTCGTCTCGCGGTTCGTATCGACCCAGAAGCCGCTGGCCGTGTGGCCGCCGACCACATAGGGCTCCGTGCCCTCGACCTCGACCGGCTGCTCCTTCGGCCCCTTGCCGCTCTCGATCCACTTGAGCGTCTGGGCCGGCGCCATGTTGAGGTAAGCATGGTAGAGGTCCGACTGCTGCTCCGCCGTGATGTGGCGCGTGTCGAGGTAGCAGGGGCCATTTCCCTTGCGGTTCTCCTCCACCGTGCCGAAGATGCGCTGCGGCGTCGTGAGCCCGTACTTCGTCTCGTAGACCTCGCCCTTGGCATTGACCTGCTTGGCGCCGACGCCCTGCGCGATCGTGCCCGTCGGCGCGATCGTGTCCTTGCAGCGCAGGGCGACGAAGCGGTGCTCGAGCGTCGTCATCTCCGCGCCAGCCCGGATGCCCATCGCATAGCCGGCCCCCGTGTTGAACGGCGGGTACCACATCTTGTGGCGCGAGAAGCCAGGGTTATTGGGCCGATAGAGCCCCGCAGCGCCGCCCGTCGCAATCAGCACGGCCTTAGCCTCGATGTCGTAAGCCGTGCGCTCGCGGACCGAGAAGCCCCAGGCGCCGTGCACCGCGCCATCCGTGACCTTGAGATCCGTGATGTTGACGTGGTTGAGTACCGTGACATTCTCCTGTTCGCGCACGCCCTTGGCCAACAGCGGCTTGATGTTCTCGCCGTTGATCTTGACGTTGCGCCAGCCGCGCGTGACGTAATGGCCTTCCGCATCCTTGAGAATCACGAGGCCGCGGCGCTCGAGGTCTTCGGTGACCGCATTGACTGACTCTGCGATCGTCATCATGAGGTCATCGCGGATGATGCCCTCCGCATCGCGGCGCGCATACTCGACGTAATCGGCCGGCGTATGGCCGTTCGAGATGTAGGCGTTGAGCGCATTGACACCGGCCGCGAGGCAGCCGCTGCGCTCGATATTGGCCTTCTCGACGACGAGCACGCGCAGGTCTTTCTCAGCGCCGAGCCGGATGGCCGCATAGCAGCCCGCCGTGCCGCCGCCGATGATGAGGACGTCCGTTTCCAGATGACGCCGCTCGAGCTTTCCATTCTTCATACAATCTCTCCTAAACAGCAAGTCTTAAATCGATAGAAAATAATCGATAGAAAATAGCAGATCAACCATCCATCATATGAGGATGAGTCCGAGCCCTGCGGCAGCCGAGACGAGCATCGGCATGGTCATCGCCTTGCGGCGCGCGCAGAGCAAATAAAGGCAAAAGAGCGCGAGGCCGACGGTCAGGCCGAGCACGGCCGCCTCTGGCACGGAGAGCCCCGCGCCAATCTCGAGATTCGTGCGCAGCATCGATAGTGCGACGTTGAGCAGCAGGCCGCTGATGATGGGGCGCACCCAAAGGCTGATCTGGCGGAAGACCGGCACATCGTGGAAGGTGCGCAAGAGGCGCGCGACGAGGCCGAAGATCAGGCCCGATGCCGCCACACTGACGGCAAAGCCCGCCAGAGCGAGGATGAGTCCAGAGGACGTGCCGCCCATCTGGAAGCCTGCCAGATAGCCGATGCCCGTCAATATCTTGCAGAGTATCGATCCGGGCAGCGCATTGGCCACGGGGACGAGCTGGCCGTAGAAGTCAGTAGCCGCCACCGTACCGCCCTGCACGAACAGGCCGTCGGCAATCGTCAGATAGGCATCGCCGCCGCCGAACGAGAGCAGTGAGGAGAGGAAGCCCTCACCGAGGAAGGAAGAACTGCCCGGCAGCATCATCAGTGCCGGCAAGGCAAAGAGCAGTGCAAAGGCCAGCCAGATGAATGCTTCGCGCAGTGTATCCTTGAATAGTTTCACACCATCGACCGCTTCATTGCCCGAGCGGAAACTGCGGACCAGCCCGCAGAAGCCGAGCACCGTCATCAGAGCGGCTGTGGCATCGTGAAGGAATGGCGCAGAGAGCGCGGGGAGCTGGCTGCCGCTAAACAGGAACGCAGCCGTGAGCACCGCCGCTAAGATCCCTTTCTTCCTCGAGAAGCCGCTGCCGAGGAAGATAATCAAGAAGAACGAAAGGCCGAGGATTGAGATGACGGACAGATGGAACACGGGCTCCATGTGCAAACCGAGCAGCGCGTAGAGGTTCTTCTCCGACGAGAGCAGGAAGACCGCAATCATCGCGAAGCACATCGCGCGGAACGCCTGCTTGCCAGCCTGCTGCATGGCAACGGTCGTCTTGATGGCATAGGCCAGCAACAGGCTGATGATGAACGCGCCGAGGCCGATGGAGATGTAGCGGATGCCGAGCAGGGCCGCCCCCTGCTCGCCCGTCAGCACGGCGAGAATCAGGACGGTGAAGAAGGCGCCCGGCAGCGCCATCATGGAAGCTGCCATGAGCATGCCGGACGCGCCACCGAGGCGCTGGCCGATGCCGGCCGCAATCTCGACAGGCAGCGCGCCCGGCGTGATGCAGGCCGCGACGACGTCCTCATCGTATGCGCGCTTCGTGACGAGCTTGCCGTTTTCTACGACTTCCTTCTCGATGACAGGAATCAGCGCATTGCCGCCGCCAAAGCCAATCGTGCCGATGCGCAGCATGCTGAGCCCCAAGCGCACGATATCCGCGTACCCGCGCCGCATGCTCTGATACATCCCATTGGCCTGCACAGAAATATGTTCCACTGCCATCACCTCACAAGTCATCTACTCATCTACTACACATCTACAAAGCAAATTGAAAACAAAAAAGGTCCTAAGGCTGGCGCAGAGCGCGCCTGCCTTAGAACCTCCATTTTTCTGGTCAGTTCTCGTCAAGCTCTTGAGTTTAAAACTGCAAAACTTCAAACGATGTTTCTATCTTAACCGAGATAACATAGTTCGTCAATATGTAAACCAAAATTTTATGACGGAATCCTGTATCAGACCTTGCCGCCGGCCGCTTTGACGATGGCCTCAGCGACTTCCTTAACGGTCAGGCGCTTCATCATCGCGTACTGCTGGATGCGACGATAGGCCTCCGGTTCCGACAGGTGGTGTGCCGCCATGAGGATGCCCTTTGCACGGTCGAGTGTCTTGCGCATGGCAAGAGAGTCGCGCAGGCCCGCGAGCTCCTGCTCAAGGCCCTGCATCTCCCGCCAGCGCGACATGGCAATCTCGATGGCCGGGAAGAGATTCGTCTCCTGCACCGGCTTGACGAGATAGCCGAGCACGCCGGAGTCCTTCGCCTTCTCGACAATCTCCGGCTGGCTGAACGCCGTGAGCAGGAGGACCGGCGCGAGCTTCTCCTCCGAGATCTTGCGCGCGGCCGTGATGCCGTCCATCTGCGGCATCTTGATGTCCATGATGACGAGGTCCGGGCGATGCTGCCGCGTCAGCTCCACCGCCTTGCGCCCATCGATGGCCTCGCCGACGATCTCATGACCGGCTTCTTCGAGCATTTCACGCAAATCCATGCGGATGATGGATTCATTATCTGCAATGACAATCCGTAACGTCTCATGTGCCATAAATTATTCCAGCCTTTCCCGTGCAATCCTTTCAGTAACAATCACAAAAACAATCAAGAATCAAAATGACCTTCCGGCCTGCTCGCATGCTCAGCCCTCATCCGTGGGATTGGGCTGCACCTTGGGGATGCAGAGCCTTGCATGCGTGCCGTGCCCCGGTCCCCTCTCGTCGTTCTCGATGGCGAACGTGCCGCCGAGGTCACCCTCGACGAGCGTCTGGACGATGGTCAAGCCCAGCGACTTGCGCGGCATATCCTCAAACCCTTCCGGCAGGCCCACGCCGTCATCGTAGAAGTCGAGGTGCCAGTGGTCCGCATCCTCCTGGACGGCCAAGCCGATGAGGCCTGATTTCCTGCCCGTGAAGGCGTGCTCCATCGCGTTGAGCACGAGCTCGTTGAGCACGAGCGCCACCGAGCTCGCACACTTCGACGGCAGTATGAGCCGCGGCCCCTTGAACTCCGTCCGGATCAGGAAGTCCCGGTCGGTCATATTGCGCGCGGCCAGGTCGAAGATGTGTCCCATGACTTCCTGGACATCGATGTCTTCACTGCCCTGCTGTGAAAGGTACTCGTGGACGACCGAAATCGAGAGGATGCGGTTGACGCTCTCCTTCAGCGCCGCCTTGACCTCTGCCGTCTTGGCCCGCCTTGCCTGGATACGCAGCAGGCTCGCGATGGCCTGCAGGTTGTTCTTGACGCGGTGGTGGATCTCCTGGATGACGGCCGACTTGATACGGATTTCCTTGTCCTTAGCGCGCGTCTCCGTGACATCCGAGATGATGACGATGCGCATGCAGAGATTGCCGCCCTCGCGAACGACGATCTCGCGCCGTATGAGGATGAGCCCGCCCGCCGTGATCTCCTTCTGCCACGGCCGATCCGTCTCCACCGTCTCGCGCGTGACATGCTGCGTCATCTGGCGATCAAAGAGATGGCCGCCGCGCAGGCTGCCGACGCCGAGCACGCGGTAGATGCGCACGGCCGCCGCATCCGCGAAGACGATGCGGCTGTGCGCATCCGTTATGATGATGCCATCGCTCGCCGTGATCGGGCGGAACTGCTCTGGATTGAGGATGTGGCGCGCATGGTAGAGCACCGCGACCGCCGCATCGAGGAGATGCGAGTAGCCTTCGATGGAGAGCTTGTCGAGGTCGACCTCGAAGTTCAGCACGCCGATGACCTTATCACCATCGTGGATGCCGAACGTGAACATGTCGACCATCGAGCCGTAATTCCACTCGCGCTTGCCGCGCGCTGGCTTGCCCGTCTGGAATGTCTCTTTGATGAGCGGCTCCTCGATGGAGCGCACGCGGCGGCCGACTGCGCTGTCCTTGCCTGGCAGGTAGACCGTATGCGGGCGCTGCTGTGCCACGATCAGGAAGGACTCCGGGTCCTTCGTCCTCACGTAGACCTTGAGCTCCCCGTGTGCGAGGTCCGCCAAAAACGGGAAGACGATTGCCATGCGAGAGAGCAGGCTGATCTGCAGCATCGTGAGCCGCGTCTGCTCCCGGCACAGGCGTGTAATATCATCCATCTTATCCGCACCTCTCTTTTACAGATTCATGTTCTAAGTATAGCAGAAAACGCATACTTTGTAATGTTAAAAATAAAAAATACACATAATAGAAAAAAAGAGCCGCTGCCCGAAGGCAGCAGCCCTTTCATCTATTTATTGACTCTCGATTCACTCGCGCTCTTCCAGTCCGAGGCCCGGCACCGCATTGAGGTAGAGGTCGCTGAAATCGCCGTGCTTGGCCTGATAGTAGCCGCGGCACGCGATCATCGCAGCGTTATCCGTGCAGAGGATACGGTTTGGATAGAAGAAGCGCACGCCAGTCTCTTTAGCGCGCTCGCGCAGGCGCGCCTCGAGGCCGCTGTTGGCCGCGACGCCGCCGGCCAGCACGAGCGTATCGCGCCCAGCGCGGCGCACGGCATCAAAGGCCTTCTCGACGAGCACCTCGACGACGGAGTGCTGAAACGAGGCCGCGATGTCGGCCTTGCGCAGCTCGTGCCCCTTCATCTTCTCGCTGTTGATGTAGTTGAGCACGGCCGACTTGAGCCCGCTGAAGCTGAACTCGTAATTGCCCTTCTCCTCGAGCGCGCGCGGGAAGTCGATGGCGAGCGGGTCGCCTTCCTTGGCCAGTGCGTCGATGCGCGGGCCGCCCGGATACGGCAGGCCCATGACGCGAGCAATCTTGTCGAACGCCTCACCCGCCGCATCGTCACGCGTCTGCCCCATCATGTGGAAGCTGTCGTAGCCGCGCACGTCGACGAGTGCCGTGTGGCCGCCCGAGACGACGAGCGCCATGAAGGGCGGCTCGAGCGTCGGCTCTGCGAGGAAGTTCGCAAAGATGTGGCCCTCGAGATGGTTGACGCCGATGAGCGGCTTGTCGAGCGCAAAGGCCAATGCCTTAGCCGCCGAGACGCCGACGAGCAGGGCGCCGACGAGGCCGGGGCCGTACGTCACAGCGACCTGGTCAATGTCCTTGAGCGTCACGCCGGCCTGGCGCACGGCCTCATCGATGACGGGCATGATGTTGACGATGTGCTTGCGCGAAGCGATCTCTGGCACAACACCGCCAAATTTCTGGTGAATGGGAATCTGCGTCGAGATGACGTTCGACAGGACCGTGCGGCCACCGCGCAGCACGGCGGCCGACGTCTCATCGCAGCTCGACTCAATGCCCAGAGTCAGGATTTCTTCTTCCACTCTATCTCTCCTCACGCAGCAGGGAGTCCCTGCTGTCACAATTTCGTATTCCACATGATGATGGCATCCTCGCCATTGTCATGGTAGTATTTCTTGCGGACGCCGGCCTCGCGGAAACCGTAGTGCGCGTAGAGGGCGCGCGCCGGTGCATTCGACGGGCGCACCTCGAGCGTCATCGCCGTTACGCCGCGTTCCTTCACCAGTCTGATGAGCTCCGCCATGAGGCGCGTGCCGACCTTCTGGCCGCGGTAGTCCGGCGCGATCGCGATGTTCGTGACCTGCGCCTCCTCGAAGGAGATCCAGCAGCCCGCATAGCCGATGACCTGTTCCCCATCGAGCGCGAGCAGGTAGCACGTGTTCTCGTTGGCCGCCTCTTTCCAGAAGGATTCGCGCGACCACGGGATCGCGAAGCACGCCTTCTCCACCGCCTCGACGGCGTCGGCATCCTCCGGCTTCATCTCGCGGAAGGTCAAGTTCATTTCGCGGCCTCCGGATGGCGTTTCTCCCAGAGGACTTCCGCCTCACTGCGGCGGATGTAGACGGGCTCCATGTTCATGACATTGTCCGTGTGGCCTGCGGCGAGTTCCTGCAGGCCGAGCATGGCGACACAGGCCGCCCGCGGCATGACGAGGTGCGCCGGCGCGACCGTGACATTTGCAGGCAGGTCGACCTTGCCACGGATGCGGCGCGCTGCGATGTCGCCGAGCACGACGGTTTCGCGGCCCGACTCGGCGCACTCCGCGAGGATCTCTGCAAGCGGCAGGATCTCGACAGGATTGACGACCGTCAGGGCCCCCTTCTCCCACTCATAGCTCTCGCGGTAGGCATTGCCCTTCTGCGCGTCCAAGAGGCTCACGATGCGGATGCCCGGCACCGGATAGTGATAGGCGAGCGCCTTGAGCGTCGAGACGCCGACGATCGGCAGGTCCAGCGCATAGGCCATGGCCTTAGCCGCCGCGAGGCCGATGCGCAGGCCCGTGAAAGAGCCCGGGCCGATGCTGACCGCGATGCCCTCGAGCTGCTCTTTCCTGACATTTGCCATGCGCAGGACTTCCTTTATATGAGGCATCAGCGTTTCCGAGTGCGTGAGCTTGGCCTGCATCGTCAGCTCCGCTGCGAGCTTATCGGCCGAAGCCACGGCGACACTCGAGACCTGCGTTGCCGTATCAATGGCTAAGATAGACAAATGACTCCAACTCCTTTATGAATTCCTGATAGCGCTCTCCGACACTCGCAAGGGTGATGTGGCGTCCATCGCCATCGTCCGACTTCTCGATGCGGACGACGACGCGCTCCTCCGGCATGCACTGCGGGAATTTGTCCGACCACTCGATGACGACAATGCCCTCCGGGTCCTCCGTGTATTCGTAGAAACCGATGTCCTCCAGTTCCTCCTCCGTCTCAAGGCGGTAGAGGTCGAAATGGTAGATGGGGCAGATGCCCTCATACACATTCATGAGGTTGAACGTCGGACTCGTCACTTCGCCCTCGACCCCGAGCGTATGCGCAAGACTCTGGACAAACAGCGTCTTGCCGGCACCGAGGTCGCCTTCGAGGCAGAGCACGGTTCCCTCCCGGATTTTTTGTCCAACAAGCTCAGCTAAATGGGCAGTCTCCTCGGGAGAATTCGTTGTACAGGTAAACATTTTAGTTTCGTATCGCTCCTATATATAGTCTATACTCAAAAACATGCGGATTCAGTATCCCATTATATCACAGAGACTGTATTCGGTAAATTGTCAGGCGCTCTCTATTTCAATAATTATTATCCGTAAATAATCTATCCGATAAAATGAGATATATGTAGAATTTAGGAGTATTATGGAGAATAATAGATATATTCTCCATAAATTAACCCATATCGGCATTCCTATTTACCGCCATATGCCGTATAATCAAAGCATAGCAAGTGAGCAACACCGGTGAGCAGCAAGCGATGAGCGATAAGCCGCCGGTACCCACCTACGATGTGTATGAATATCAAGATATATTAGGAGGCTAACATTATGAAAAAGTTTGTTTGCACGGTTTGCGGTTATGTTTACGAAGGCGAAGCAGCTCCGGCTGAGTGCCCGATCTGCCATGCTCCGGCATCCAAGTTCGTCGAGCAGAGCGAGGATATGACGTTTGCAGATGAGCATCATGTCGGCGTTGCCAAGGACGTTGATCCGCGCATCCTCGAGGGTCTCCGCCAGAACTTCACGGGCGAGTGCTCCGAAGTCGGCATGTACCTCGCTATGAGCCGTCAGGCTGACCGTGAAGGTTATCCGGAAATCGCAGAGGCTTACAAGCGCTACGCTTTTGAGGAGGCTGAGCACGCTTCCAAGTTCGCTGAGCTCCTCGGCGAGGTCCTGACGGACAGCACGAAGAAGAACCTCACGATGCGCATTGATGCAGAGCACGGCGCTTGCGCTGGCAAGAAAGAGCTCGCAACGCTCGCAAAGCAGCTCGGTCTCGATGCTGTCCATGATACGGTTCACGAGATGGCTAAGGACGAGGCTCGCCATGGCCGCGGCTTCAAGGGCCTCTTCGACCGTTACTTCGGCAAATAATCTCGGACAAAGCTCCACAAAACTCCTAAACATCATATAACCCACACATAAAAGACCTGTCCTGCAGCGCATCCGCAGAGCAGGTCTTTTGTATACTTAAAAAGACTGCCTGTTTTTTTATGCATTCCTATTGAAATGCCGGACAAAAAGTCTTATACTAAGCGTGACCTGAAAATGCAACGGAGCAAGACGGCTGGTGTTACCATGCCGCTTGCTCCATTTTTTCAGAGTGAATGAATATCTATCTATACGATACAGGAAGGGTTGTGTTATGAGAAGCTTTATCCTCAACGAAAACGAAATGAATGAACTAGCCAAGAGACAGCCGACGCCATTCCTCGTGCTGTCCGTCGACAAAGTCGCGGAAAACTACGCGTTCCTGCGCAAGCACCTGCCGCGCGCCGGCATCTACTACGCCATCAAGGCCAATCCGCATCCGCGCGCACTTGAGCGCCTCGCCGCACTCGGCTCGCACTTCGACGTCGCCTCGGCCGGCGAGATGGAGATGCTCCATGCGGCAGGCGTCGACGGCTCGCGCATGATCTACGCCAATCCGGTGCACGATGCGCGCGGCTTCGCGGCGGCCTCCCGCTTCGGCGTCAAGCGCTTCACGTTCGACGATGAAAGCGAGATACCGAAGCTCGCGGCCGCTGCGCCCGGCGCCGATGTGCTCGTGCGCGTGCAGGTCCACAACAGCAAGGCGCTCGTCGACCTCAACACGAAGTTCGGCGCGCCGCTCGATGAGGCCCTGCCGCTCTTGCGCAAGGCCGAGCAGGCCGGCCTCCACGCCAAGGGCATCTGCTTCCATGTCGGCAGTCAGTCCCTGTCCACCGCGGCGTACGAAGAAGCGCTGCTGCTCGTTCATCATCTCTTCCTTGAGGCTGAAGCCTCCGGCATGCACCTGACCGATCTCGACATCGGCGGCGGCTTCCCGATTCCCTCAGCCGAAGGGCTCCACGTCGACCTCGCCGCCATGCTCGAGGCCATCAACCGCCAGCTCGAGCGACTGTTCCCGCAGACGGCCGTCTGGACCGAGCCGGGCCGCTTCCTCTGCGGCACGGCCATGAACCTCGTAACCTCCATCATCGGCACGAAGCAGCGCGGTGCGGTCCCTTGGTACATCCTCGACGAAGGCATCTACGGTGTCTTCTCGGGCATCCTATTCGACCACTGGACGTATCCGTTGCACTGCTTCGGCAACGGAGCGAAAACTCCATCGGTATTCGCCGGTCCGAGCTGTGACGGCATCGATGTGCTCTACCGCGACTTCCCCGCACCGAAGCTCCCGATTGGCGCAAATGTGCTCGTCAGCGACATCGGTGCCTACACGACCGTCTCGGCCACGCGCTTCAACGGTTTCGAGCCCGCCGCAGTCCTCGTCTGGGAAGACCAGGCCGACCTCGTCGCCAAGCGCCGCAAGCTCCGTGAAGCCGATGAGGCATCCAGCGCATCGATTGCACAGATGCCCTGATACACAGTGATACGGCTGACACACGACAAAAGACTCCGCCCCTTCCGTCATTCCATGACGGAGGAGCGGAGTCTTTTTTGCTATCTGTCGTTCATCTGCTGCAATCAGACAATCTTCGTCGACCAGCTCTCGATATTCCAGACCGTGTCGACGAGGTCTTCGTAGAAGTCAGGCTCATGCGAGACGAGCAGCAGCGTGCCCTTGTACTCCTGCAGGGCACGCTTGAGCTCCTTCTTGGCCTCGACGTCGAGGTGATTCGTCGGCTCGTCGAGCACGAGCAGATTGACAGGCTTCTGCATGATCCTAGCGAGGCGGACCTTCGCCGCCTCGCCGCCCGAGAGTGCCGTCATCTTTGTCGTGATGTGCTCATTCGTCAGGCCGCACGAAGCAAGCGCCGCGCGCACTTCGAAGTTCGTCATACCCGGATAGGCCTGCCAGAGCTCGTCGAGCGCCGTGTTCATATTGCCCTTGGCCTCCTCCTGCTCGAAGTAGCCAACCGAGACGAACTCGCCCTGCTCGATTGCACCCGAGAACGGCTTGATGAGACCGAGCAAGGTCTTTAAGAGCGTCGACTTGCCGAGGCCGTTCGTGCCGCGGATCGCAATCTTCTTGTTGCGCTCGACCTTGATGTCGACGGGCTTCGTCAGTGGCGTGTCGTAGCCGAGCACGAGGCGCTGCGCCTCGATGACAAAGCGCGAGGGCGTGCGGTCGGACTGGAAGTGGAAGTGCGGTTTGGGCTTCTCCTGGCGCTTCGTCAGGACCTCCATCTTGTCGAGCTTCTTCTGGCGGCTGTTGGCCATGCCGCGCGTCGCGACGCGCGCCTTGTTGCGCTGGATGAAGTCCTGCTCGCGCTTGATCTCCGCCTGCTGGCGCTCGTAGGCCGCCTCTTCCTGGCGGCGCTTCAAAGCGGCCATCTCCTCGAACTTCTCGTAGCTGCCCGTGTAACGCGTGAGCTTGAGGTTGTCGACATGCCAGATGACATTCGTCACCGCATTGAGGAACGGCACATCGTGCGAGATGACAATGAAGGCATTCTCGTAATTCGTCAGGTAATTCTTGAGCCACTCGATGTGCTCGGCGTCGAGGTAGTTCGTCGGCTCGTCGAGCAGCAGGATTTCAGGGTTCTCGAGCAGGAGCTTCGTCAGGAGGACCTTCGTGCGCTGGCCACCCGAGAGCTCATCGACCTTGCGCTCGAGCCCGATGTCGCGCAGGCCGAGGCCGCCCGCGACCTCCTCGATGCGCGCATCGATTGTGTAGTAGCTGCCCGCCTCGAGGATGTCCTGGATGTCGCCGACATCCTTCATGAGCTTCTCCATCTCCTCAGGCGAGGCTTCGCTCATCTTATCGTAGGCCGCGAGCATCTCCTGCTCGAGCGTCACGAGATGGTCAAACGCCGTGCGCAGCGTCTCCCGGATCGTCATGCCCGGCTGCAGCACCGCGTGCTGGTCGAGATAGCCGACCTTCGTGCGCTTCGCCCAGGTCACCTGCCCCGCATCCGGCGTCAGCTTGCCCGTGATGATTGCCATGAACGTCGACTTGCCCTCGCCGTTCGCACCGACCAGTGCCACATGCTCCCCCTTCAACAGGCGGAACGACACATCCTCAAAGATCTCTCGCCCGCCATAGCTGTGCGAAAGATGCGAAACCTCCAATACGCTCATATCATGCTCCTTTACATAAAAAAACCTCCTGTTTTCACAGAAGGTCTATTTCTCAAAAATGGTCGGAATAGGGAGATTTGAACTCCCGACCTCTTCCACCCCAAGGAAGCGCGCTACCAAACTGCGCCATATCCCGACGACAAGTCATATTATACGATAGAATCGCCGTCTTGTAAAGTGGCAAATGCGCGGCGCATCAGATGAAGTACTCGATCGTGTCCTGGGCGGTCTTCTTGGTGCGCTCGTTGAAGAGCAGGACGGCCTCGCGGTCTTCGATGGGGCCGAGGGCATAGGGGGCGTTCTCCTCGCGGTTGAAGCACGCGGCGGGCACGATGCGGTTGTACTCCTTGGGATGCTGCAGAGTCAGTTCGATGCCGGTACCCTGGAATTCGTCGGACTCATCGGGCACGTACCACGGGTCGAACATCAGGATACTGCCGTCCGCCGTCTCGCCCGTCAGCAGAGCGTAGTGCTCGACGTCGTAGAACAGGCGCACGACGGCGACGCCGCCGCGGTGCAGGGCGTCGTTGATGAAGCTCTCCTGCCCGATGTAGACCGACTTGCCCGCGAGGTACTGGCTCGAGAGCGGCAGGTTCGTCGCGCGGCCGAAGCCGTCGAGCCAATTCGAGAGGAACATCATCGCCATGCGGCTCGTGCCCGCGCGCCCCGGCTCGCCCTTCTTGCTGTAGCAGTCGAGGCTGTAGAGCATGACGTTGCGGATGATCTCCGGCGGGATTTCCTCGCGCTCAAAGAGATAGCTGACTGCATTGAGCATCGTCGTCGGACCGCAGTCATACTCCGAGAACTGATAGCGCAAAGGGCTCTTCATAGATTCTATTCTCTCCTATCTAAAAATGCTTGTGTTCAGCGCAGCGAGCCGAGGTAACGCACGCCGTTGATGTACGGTACGCCGCTGAAATTGAGGAACGTCGCCGTCGACGCGATGACCTTGCGCAGGTAATGCTTGCCGTAGTCGCTGCCAAAGCTGAACCAGCTGCTCATCGACTGCAGGACAATCGGCGTACCATCGTCATCCTGGCCGAGGTACATCATGACATGCGTGTTGTTGGCGAGCAGGGTGCCCGGCATGCACGCCTCCAGTGCGGCCAGCCGGTCCGCCTCGCCCATGCCCGAGAGGTCGACGACCTTCGGCATCGACTTGGCCTGCTGATCCGCATCGCGCGGTAGCTCGATGCCCATGCTGCGGTAGACGTCGCCGACGAACGAGGAGCAGTCGACGCTGTCGTCGAGGCCGCCCCAGCCGTACTCATCGCCGAGGAAGCGGAAGCCCTGGCGCACGAAATTGTTCTCGGTGCAGGGCAGGAAGCCCTCGTGCAAGGTGTCATCAAAGGCAGCGGGACGCTTGCTGATCTTCAGCGCGCCGTTATCGCTGACCGGCATCAGCAGCACCTTTGCCCCATTCGCACCTGCGGCGAGCGGGATTTTGGCGCCCATCTGGAAGAGCAGCGACTCCCCTGCCCCATTCGCGATTGTCGTCTTGTTGGCCGTGACGACAGCGAAGTCAGTCGGATGGACGAAGCCTTCCCAGGTCGTGCGGTCGGTCTCGGCAAAGTTGGACTTCGCGAGCCAGCCGTCATAGAAGCGCGTGCGGACGAAGGCGAACTTCTTGTCGTAGCTATCACCGAGCACGGCCACTGGCTCGGCCGGGTCGAGGGCCGTCGCCTGCAAGGTGTCGTAGTGCACGTCGCCTGCGCTCTCAAACCAGCCGGCTGCCTCCGGCAGCAGGCGCAGGTTGGCGCGTCGCGTGACAACGCCGTAGCGCACCGTCACCGTCTCGGGAAGTGCCGCGATATTACAGTTCTTGCGCGCAAACGAGTAGCTGTAGGCCGTCAGCGCGCTGCCGTTCTTGTAGAGGTCTGGCTGCGAAGCCGTATCAAAGTCGCCGATGGCCTGGACCTTCTCGATGCGCTCTTGCACCTCGGCGCCGGAGACCGACTCCGGCATCGTGCTAAGGTCCGTCAACGTATCGTTGCGACGGCGGAGCGATTCATTCGTCGCTTCGACCTGCGAAGGCGTCAAGAGGACCGTGTCGCCCTGCGGGTTGCGCTGCGTCCAGTAGACAGCCGTCGCGCGCGCGTCCGTGATTTCTGGCGAGGCCTCCGCCAGCACCGTGCCCGTCAACAAGACGGCCAGCAGGAAGACGGTCGGCAGGAGACGTTTCAGGATAACTGTCATCGAATCCATCCCTTTCTATTTAGTCTGCTCGAGTTGTTCTGCGTGTATTGTATCTATTATAGCGCAGAGCTATGCCGCTGTCATCTCAGATGTTTTAGATGTTCTAGATGTTTTATCGTCTTTTTGTTATAATGAAAGCAAGCCGTCACGGCGTGTATCAGCAGGTACGGCAGTGACGGCTTTTTATTTTGCAAAGAGGGGGACGGGCACGATGACGATCTTAGAAGAAATCAAGGCAAAACGGCAGCAGCTCCGGCAGTCGCCGGGCGAGACCATCTCGAGAGAAGGGGGCCTCGTCATCGTGCCGGATGCGACGGCCTTCCGCCACATCCTCGCTGTCGGGGACATCCACGGCAACTGGCTGCGCCTGCTGTCGCTCTGGCAGCACGTCCCCTATGACCCGCAGCAGGACCTGCTCGTCTTCCTCGGCGACTACATCGACCGCGGCGACTACAGCGCCGAAGTCCTGGAGATGGTCATGGGACTCGCCGAAAAGAGCCCGCATGTCATCACGCTGACGGGCAACCACGAGGCCATGATGTTGCATTACTTCCATGACCACAGCATCCGCGAGCCGATGGACCTGAATCACGGCTGGATGCGCAGCGGCGGGCAGGCGACGTTCGCGAGCCTCGCGCGCGTCTACCAGCAAGATCCCAGCCGCTACCACGCGATGCTCGAGTTCGTGCTCTCCCTCGACCACCTCGCATCAGTCGGCGAGGACTACATCTTCACGCATGCGGGCTTCCTGCCCCGTCAGTCCTACGAGGAGCAGGTCGACGACATGCTCTGGATTCGCACGGAGTTCTACGAAGAATATGCGGGAGACGAGACCGTCGTCATCGGCCACACGCCCGTACAGTGCTTTGACGTCAACCGCCACCATCCCCTGATGTTCCGCAACCACATCATCGACTGCGACACAGGCTCCTATCTGCCCGGCGGCCACATCAGCTGCCTCAATGTCAAGAAGATGACGTGCTGGCAGAGCGACCCCGACGATATGTTCCAAGAGGACTGAATCAGCGCAGCGGAATATTGCTCTTGCTCACGCGTTCCGCGGCATTGGGGATGCCGAGCTCTTCGAGCATGCGCACGAAAGCCAGCTCGATGACCTCGGCGTACTGGCTCGGGCCGATGATGATCTCCTCAAGCGCCTCCTCGAGCGGCACACCGGTCTGCGGAGCAGACGGGCTGCTGAGCGGCAGCTTGTAGATGACTTGCGGGATGCCGTCGACGACGACGATGTCGTGGTGGAGGTGGCTGCTGGACGACTCATGGTAGACAAAGCGCCATTCGCGCTCCTCGTTGAAGCCCGGGTTCTTGATGGAGAACAGCGAGATCATGAGCATGTTGACGAAGTATTCGAGCACCTTCGCAGGCTCGTAGCGCTTGAGAGCGTCGAGATACGTCTCGATGTTGTCGAGCATCCAGTCAAAGCCCTCCGTGAACTGCGTCTGCGTGAGGTATTCGACCGGCGTCAGGCGCAGCGGCAGGGGCTCGAGGCGCTGGAAGATGGCCGTCGGCTTGAGGACAAAGGCCACGCCCGTCTTGCGGCCGTAGGCGCGCCACATCGAGAGCCGCCCCTTGCCGCGCTCGCGCGGGCGGTGCTCCGAGACGCAGGCCAGATAAGTGTTCGTGATGAAGCGCTGCTCATTCTTGTTGAGGTCGCTCATCATCGAGTCGAGCACGTTCTCGCCCCAGTCGAGGCGCGCCGCGAGATGCTGGATGCGCTCGCGCCGGTAGTCGGAGCCGTAGACCGTCTTGTTGAGCAGCTGGATGCCGTAGTCGATCTCGCGGTAGTCATTCATGCAGGCCGCCGCACGCATCCAGAGCGCATGTCCCTTGAGGATGTTGATGCCCGTACCCGCGCTCGTGTAGTAAGCAAAGCGCATGCGCTCGAGCCGTGTCTTTTCCAGGCGCCGCGCGTAGATGGGCTGAAAGATCTTCAAGAACGCGCCGAGTTCTTCATATCGCCTTAGTTCCATACTGCCTTTCCCCTTCCGACTTTCCATCACGATTCCACGATGCTAAATCCGTCTAACAAACGTTCGTCATATCCTTATTATACCACAGCAATCAGGAGGTTTTTATGAGCAGACGACCCAAGATCAAGATCACCATCACCGACCGACGCGGCAAGATGGGCTGCCATCGCGGCCATCATATCGGAGAGGTATTCGACTTCGACGAAGACCGCGGCAAGATCTGTCCGATGGCCATGCACTGCGCCTTCCCCTACATCGACATCCTGCGCTACGGCGGCACCATCCCCGGTCAGGAAAAGGGCAAGGCCGAGTTCTGCTGCTCCGATGCCGACACCATCATGGTCTTTGAGGCCGAGATTGTCGAAGATGCGGCAAATCAGCAAAAGAAGACGACACAAGCCTGAGCAGCCATGCAAAAAGGGGCAGCACCAGATAAAGGGGCTGCCCCTCTTTTGCATACTCTGATTCATTCCTTGTATACTCACGACTCCTGCCCGGCGAACTGGGTTTCGTAGAGGGCGCGGTAGGGGCCGTTGTGATCGATGAGATCTTCGTGGCGGCCTTGCTCGACGATGCGGCCGTGGTCCATGACGATGATCTCGTCGGCGTCGCGGATGGTCGAGAGACGGTGGGCGATGATCAGGCAGGTGCGGTCGTGCATGAGGCGCGTCATGGCATCCTGGATGCGCGTCTCGGTGCGCGTGTCGACGTTCGAGGTCGCCTCGTCGAGGATCAGGATGCGCGGCGAGGCAAGGCAGGCGCGGGCGATGGCGAGCAGCTGGCGCTGGCCAGCCGAGAGCTCCGCGCCCGCGCTCTGCAGGACCGTCTCGTACTGCTGCGGCAGGTGCGCGATGAAGTCGTCAGCATGGGCGAGCTCAGCCGCCCGCTTTACCTCCTCCATCGTCGCGCCGGGCTTGGCATAGGCGAGGTTGTAGCGGACTGTATCCGAGAACAGCACGGTGTCCTGCAGGACGATGCCGACGAGCTTCCGCAAACTGCCCGGCGCATACGTGCGGATGTCCTGACCGTCGAGCAGGATTTTCCCCGCATCGATTTCGTAGAAGCGCATCAGGAGGTTGACGATGGTCGTCTTCCCCGAGCCCGTCGCGCCGACGAGCGCGATCTTGCGCCCCGCCCCGATCTTGAGGCTGAAATCGTCGATGACACGCTTCTCCGGCACGTACGAGAAATTCACATGGCAGAACTCGATCTCGCCCTTCACCGTCTCTGGCACTTCGCGCCCCTCCTGCCGCTCGCCCGGCTCGTCGAGCACGGCAAAGATGCGCTCCGCGCCCGCGAGGGCCGTCTCGATCTGGCCGTAGAGCTGCGCGAGCTCATTGATAGGCCGCGAGAACTGCTTCGAGTAGATCGTGAAAGCCGAGATGACGCCGACCGTGATCCAGCCCTTGAGCGCGAAGTAGGCGCCAAAGACCGAGACGATGACAAAGGAAAAGTTCGAGATGGTGTTCATGATCGGCCCCATCGAGGAGCCGATGCTCTCCGCGCGGATGCCGGTCTTCGTCAGGCTGTCCGCCGTCTGCACGAACTTGGCCGCGACCTGCGCCTCGCGCGCATAGGCCTTGACCGTGCGCACGGCCGTGACCTGCTCTTCGACCATGCTGTTGAGCTGGCCGAGCAGGTCCTGGCGCTCGCGGAAGTAGCGGCCCATCTTCGCGGCGATGTACTTCGTCGCCAGGACCGTTGCGACAGCCGTCAGATACGTCAGCGCCGTCATCGGCACGCTGAACGACAGCATGACCGCCGTCGTGCCGAGGAGAAACAGGATGCCGGCAAACATCGTGCCGAGCGACGTCGAGATGACCGTCGCGATGTTGTCGGCATCGTTCGTCATGCGGCTCATGAGGTCGCCGTGCGGATGGCAATCGAGATAAGCGAGCGGCAGGCCGTTGATCTTCTCGAAGAGGTCCTTGCGCAGATGCCGGATGATGCTCTGGCTCAGGCGCGCACTCAGGCGCCCCTGGAAGAAGAGCAGCACGGCGTAGAGCGCGCAGGCCCCGAACATCCAGGAAAGGATGCCCGGCACCTTGTCGTAGGCGGCGGCCGTGATGGCGTCGATGGCCCAGCTCATGAAGACCGGCGCGCTGACGCCGGCCGCGACGCTGATAGCAACGATGAGCGTGAGGATCGCAACGCGCCAGCGCTCCGCCCGGAAGTACTGCATCAGGCGCAGGCAGGCCGCCTTGCGGTCCATAGCATGCTCGACTGGCGCGCGCATATGGCGGTGCGGCCCGATGAGTGGCGCAGCTTGTTTCTTAGCCATTTTCCCCCTCCTTCCCCGATGCGCCCGCGCGGAGCTGCGAGGCGCAGATTTCCCGATAGATGCTAGAGCGCTCGAGCAGCTCCTCATGCGTGCCGCAGGCAACGAGCCTGCCGCCGTCGAGCACAGCGATGCGGTCGGCATGGCGCGCCGTCGCAATGCGCTGTGCGACGATGACCTTGGTGAGGTCATGCCCCTCGCGGCGCAGCTCCCGCGTATAACCGTCGAGCGCCGCGTAGAACGCCGACTCCGTCCGCAGGTCGAGCGCGCTCGTGCTGTCATCGAGCAGCAGGATCTCGGGCTTGCGGATGAGTGCGCGCGCGAGCGCAATGCGCTGGCGCTGGCCGCCCGACAGGCTCGTGCCGCCCTCCGTCACTTCTGTACCATAGCCCTCCGGCTGCCGCTCGATGAAGTCCGCCGCCTGCGCGATTTTTGCCGCCCGGCGTATCTCCTCATCAGAGGCCGCATCCATGCCCCAAGCGATGTTCTCGCCAATCGTCATCGAGAAGAGCTCCGTCTTCTGCAGGACAATGGCCATCTTCCCGCGCAAGGCGTGCAGCGCATACGTGCGGACATCGCGGCCATCGACGAAGACCTCGCCCGCCGTCGCATCGTAGAAGCGCGGCAGCAGCGCGAGCAATGTGCTCTTGCCCGATCCCGTCGCGCCGACAATGGCCAGCGTCTCCCCACGCGCCACCGTGAGGGAGATATCCGTCAACACATCTTCCTGCTGGCCCGGATAGCGGAAGGAGACATGGTGCAGGGCAATGGCCGCTGGCCTTCCCCTTGAGACTGCCCCGTCCGTCTCGCTGTCCTCGCCATCGCGGATCGCAGGCTCCGTCTCCAGCACCTCCTCGAGCCGCCGCTTCGAGGTCAGGCCGCGCGCTAAAATCTGCAAAATCATCGCGAACATCAGGATGCCGTTGAGGATCAGCACGACGTAGGTCAGCGCGGCCATGACGGTGCCTGGGCCGATCATGGCCGACTGCACGTCGAAGGAGCCGATGTAGATGACGGCGACAAGTGCCGTGTTCATCACGATGTTGACGAGCGGCAACAGGCAGGCAATGAGCAGGAGGACGCGCAGTTGCGCCGCCGCGAGATTGTCGTTGGCCACGCTGAAACGCTCGTTCTCTCGCGCTTCCTGCCCGTACCCCTTGATGACGCGCGCGCCCTGGATATCCTCCTGCATGACGCCGTTGAGCGCATCGATCTTCTGCTGCACGAGCAGGAAGAGCGGATTGCTCTTGTGGACGACGATCACGACCTCGATGAGGATGACCGGCACAGCAAGCGCGGCGATCAGGCTGAAGTGGATGTCGAGCGTCAGCAGCGCCGCCGTGCCGGCAATCAGGAAGGTCAGGCTGCGCACGACGCCGCGCAGCGCCGCACTGACCATCGTCTGGACCTGCGTCGTGTCGCTCGTGATGCGCGTGATCAGCGAGCCCGTGCGAAACGCATCGATCTGCTCCATCGAGAGCTGCAGGATGCGCCGGAAGCAGTCCTTGCGGATGTCATTGCCGAAATTCTGCGCGCAGAAATTGACGCAGACGCCGCCCATGACACCGCAGACACCGCCGATTGCGACAATCAGGGCCATCCAGAGGCCCGTCTGCATCACGAGCGAGAGGTCCGGCACGCCGCCGTGATGCAGGCCCAGCACGCCCTCATTGACGATGGCCTCCATCAGGCGCGGCTGATAGAGGTCGATGAGGACCTCGCTGACCATGAAGACGATCGTCAGCACGGCATAGTGCCGGTATGGCTTGATATAATGCAGCATAACTTCTCCTAAAAAAATCCTGCCGCCCAGAGGGCTGACAGGATTTTCGATTCTCCATCAACACATACAATCAACGGTCTACTAGCAGCGACTGCAGCGCCGGCTCACGGCGCTGTCACATCGTCGGCGGCAGGATCTCAATCCAGTAGCCGTCCAGGTCGCTGATGAAGTAGATGCCCATCTCCTCATTCTCGAAGCAGATGCAGCCCATGGCCTTGTGCTTCGCGTGCGCGGCTTCGAAGTCGTCCGTGCGCACGGCGAGGTGGAACTCATTCTCGCCGAGGTTGTAGGGCTCCTTGCGGCCGTGGATCCAGGTGAGCTCGAGCTCGTGTGGCGTCTGGCCGCCGTCCGAGAGATAGGCGAGCGTGAAGCCCGGTCCCTCGAGCTTGCGCGCCGGCTTGAAGCCGAGCGCCTCATCATAGAACTTGAGACTCTTCTCGAGGTCAAGTACATTGAAATTATTGTGGGCAAACTGGAATTTCATAATCATGTCTCCTTCTGTCGGTCTATCAGTATCCCAATTTCTCGCGGATCAGGATGAGCTCGCACGCACCGATCTGCATGGGCTTCTCCCAGAGGATGTTGAGGCTGCGGCAGATGCGCTCCGGGCTCTTGCAGTCGTAGCAGCGGTCCGCCTTGACGGCGCACGGCGTCTTGCGGTGCATGCGCTGGGCGTTGAGCGGGCTCGCGATGTTGCGCGCGCGGTCGATGGCACGATGGAGGTCCGGCGCGATCTTGTTCTCGCCGACGACGAAGTAGAGTCGCTCGTGCTTCGTCAGCGTCGCTGCCACGCGGTTGCCGCTGCCGTCGATGTTGACGAGCTCGCCCGTCTCCGCGACGCCGTTGAGCGACGTGATGTAGACATCCGCGAGGTAGGCCTTCGCCTTCGCCTCGTCGCCCGTCATCTCCTCGCGCCAGTGCCAGTAGACCGTGTTCTCCTTTTTGAGCTTCTCGTAGAGGCCCATCTCCTCGAGCGTCATCGAGCCGCCGAAGCCGACCGTCTTGCCCTTGATGGACGCGGTCAGATAGGCAGCCGCCTCTTCCTTCGTATCAAATACCTTGAGCGCGATGCCGCGCCATTTGAGATTCGCTTCCAATGCTTTCGTGTCCATAGACAAGCCCCCTGTCCGAATACATGCTCTTATCATCTATATCTATCAGTATAGCAGATTTGTGCCGTCAGGCAAGCACGCACTTTTTACCAAGTGCCCCGCCCGCATCGCCTTTTCAGATGCGTGCTTTGCGCGTATAATAAGGGGCAATGACACTAGGAAACGAGGGATCCCAAAATATGGAAAAGCATTTTGACATCAACGAGCAGGGCCTTAGCATCCGCTGCAAGCTCATCTGCAGCAATAGCGACAAGACGGCGCGCACCTTCGAGCACATCGCCATCGTCACGCACGGCTTCGGCAGCAACAAGGAGACGGCCGGCACGACGAATTTCGGCGAACACCTGACCTCCAAGTACAAGGGCTGGGGCGTCATCGCCTTCGACTGGCCCTGCCACGGCATGGACGCGCGCAAGAAGCTGACCATCAGCGAGTGCCTGACCTACCTGACCATCGTCACGGAGTACGCCAAGCGCGAGCTCCAGGCAAAAGACGTCTGCATCTACTCGACGAGCCTCGGCGGCTACCTGACGCTGCGCTACCTCATCGAGGTCGGCAATCCCTTCCGCAAGATTGCCCTGCGCTGCCCGGCCATTCACATGTACGAGACGATGTACAGCCGCATCCCAGACGCCGACAAGACAAAGCTCGCAAAGGGCAAGGAAATCCAGATCGGCTTCGAGCGCAAGATGAAAGTCGACCAGGCCTTCTTCGACGACCTCAAGTCCTTCTGCCCGCTCGACCACGAGTACTTCGACTTCGCCGACGATATGCTGATCCTGCACGGCACGAAAGACGAGATGATCCCGTTCGAGGACGCAAAAGACTTCGCCGAGAACAACGTCATCGAATTCATCCCCGTCGAGGGCGCCAACCACCCGTTCCAGAACCCCAATCACATGGCACTCGCCATCCACAAGATCATCGAGTTCTTACACGAAGACTGAACTGCCCGCTAGAAGTCATGCAAGTGGTTTTTCCCCCAGCCGTTCGAGCAGCAGATTCGCATCAATGACATTAAGATGATGCTCTAAGGCATACCAGATGATACTATCAAAGGAGTTGCGGGCGTAAAGTGCCTCAGAGCCTGCATAGTACAGCAGATGCTGTGCTTCCTTGACTGTCAATCCCATTGCCAAAGCCAACAGCAGGACCTTGCTGCGCGCCGGATGCTTCTTGTGCCCGTCAAAGATATGATAACCGTACGTCGGCTCCATCCCCGTCCGGCGGATTACATCGGCTTTCTTGAGCTGTTTCTCCTCGAGCAATCCCTGCAAGAACACTGCCAGCGACATATCCCGAAGCTCATGCCGGTTCTCCTCCAGATAATGCTCGACCGCCTTCGCCTTCTCAATCTCATGTTCCAGTTCCTCGGTATCTTTTTTCATCATCGCAATCTCCCCTTGCAGAAGTGAATGTTTCTCTCTATACTCAAAACTATAGAGGATTTACAGAGAATCGGCAAGGGGGTGACATCGATGGCAATGGAAAAGACAAAGGGAGCAGGAAAGCGGGCCAGTCAGCTCGTTGCAGACTACTTAGCGAGCCGTTACCATACGCTGCGCATCATCAAGGAATCCCCGCATGGCACGATTTCTCTCGTCGAAGATACGATGGCAGACCAATCGCACGGCAGGCCCATCTTTGTCAAGAAGAGCCTCCAAGCCATGGGGCTTCCCTACAAAGAACTGCAGGACATCGGTTGCGAGGTCTTCCCCAAGGTATTCTACACGACAGAACTGCCGCCTGCCGGCACGACCATTGTCATCGAAGAATTCATTGCCGGAGAACCGCTGTCCAACCGGCTCGAGCAGAAGCATTACCTGACACCTCAAGAGGCCACTCGCCTGATCTTGACCTTATGCAGTGGCCTGACACTCCTGCACCAGCACGGCATCCTCCATCGCGACATCAAGCCATCGAACATCATGGAGCCGCCCGGCGCGAGCTCGAGCGGCCTCTACCGGCTCATCGACTTCGATGCCGCGCGGACCGTCAAAGAAGGGCACGAAGAAGACACGCGGCTGCTCGGCACCAAAGGCTATGCGCCGCCGGAGCAGTATGGCAGCGCCCAGACCGATGCGCGCAGTGATTTATACGCACTCGGCGTCACCGTCCGCGAACTTCTGGGCCCCGACTACCACGGTCCGCTGCGCCCCATCCTTGCAAAATGCACGGAACAGGACCCCGCTCGCCGTTACCAGAGCGCCGCCAAGCTCGCCCACGCCGTGCGCCACGCGAAGCTCTTTTACTATGGCAGGCGCGCACTCATCCTGACAGGCATCGCATTCTGCTCTCTTGCCGCCATCCTGCTCTGGCATCGCTTCCGTTATCCCGAACAGCCTCTGCTCGGTCATGACGAACTGCAAAATTTCAGCCATGAGGTAAAAAAAGCCGTCAAGAACGAAGAGCAGTCTCTCAAAAATAGCGTCGAACAGGCAAAAAAACAGCTCGATCCGCCTGCACAACTGCCGGCTTCATCCGCACCAGCAAAAGACAGCACGGCTACAGCCCCACAAGCAGCCCCCACATCCCAAGCTGCGCCAACTGCCACAAGATCTGCCACCACAAACGAAGAAGCCCCTGAGACAGCTCCCAACCGCGTGCGCGTCCGCCTCTACTGCAACGGCGACCGCCTCAACGCCTGGATGGACCAATGGGACACCCCTATCCGAAATGGTGGTGCCACTCAGATTGTCCCCGCCGCCGTCTGGCAGAGCGGCTCACTGTCCGCCTACAGTATCACAGCCAGGATAACGAATGAAAGCAACGAGATCTTTGCCTCTCCCATCCTTACCGTCTCCGACGGAAGCAATCAGGAGACTACCACCGCCGGTGCCATCGTCCCCGGCGCCACAGCCGAGCTCACCATCCCGCTCGGCAGCTTCCCCACACGCGACGGTGGCACCCATCTCACCGTCACCACCACCGGCATGGGTCCCCAGGTCATCTCCACCCCGACCTTCGCACTTGACTTCCGCGCAAAATGATACCGTTCCAGTAAGGCAAAATGTCCCCGCAGGACAACAAATCCTGCGGGGACATTTGTATAATGAAAAAGGAAGTCAATGTCTGTCTGTCGGTGCTTCGCCTGCAGCAGTCGGACTCTTTGGAGCAGCCGCCGTATTCTTCACACGCGGGCGGCTGCTTTCAGTTGACGATACATCATTGCTCTCACGCGCATATACTGCATCAAGCGTGATGTCTACGATATCCTTTCCTTCGTCGCTCAGATCCAGGTACTTGCGGAGATGACTGCTCGTCCGCTCATCCGCCTCGCGCAGCTTCTCCGCTAGTGCATCCTCCTCCCCGAGGATGTAATCCGTCGAGACATGATAGAGCTGAGCAAGTTCGCGCAACTTTCGCGACGGCGCGCTCGCGCCACTCTCATACTTGTTGTAAGCCGTCCTCGTGATGCCGAGGATCCTCGCGACCTCCGTCTGCGATAGCCCTTCTCGCTTGCGCAGCGCACGCAGCCGTTGAGCCGTCAGGTTCATCCTGCCCCCTCCTTTCCTACCATATAGTATAGGTAGAAAATCAAAGCCACAAAAGATGTGAGTTATTTTAACAAATTAAGCAGGATTTCTCCAAAAAATGTAGAAATAGTGAATTATAATCACTAAGAGCGCTTCTTTAGGGTTAAATGCTCTGATTTTTTCCAATCTTCTGCGTCGATGTAAAAAGTCGCTAGAGCTATAGAAAGGGGATGATGTTGTCCAATATGATGTTCGTGTAAACCATTTCGTTTTAACGCATTAACTAACCTGAAGAGAAGGAATGATGTGCTATGGCAAAATTCTGTCCAAACTGTGGTCAGCCTGTAACAGAGAACGAGAAGTTCTGTCATCAATGTGGTTCACCTTTGCAAACTTCTGTTGATTCGCAACCTACTGACAGATTAGGAGCAAACACTCCCGTACCAAATGCAGATAATATATCTATAGTAGATATATGTAAAAATCCAAAAGCAATTCTGCTGAAATCAGCTGCCCCACTTCCACGAAAAGCATCCTGGATAAAGTGGGGATATATCTTTTCTTTGATAGCAGGAGCTGTAAGTGGAGGTATTGGCCTTATACTTCTACCAATATTTTATGCTATGGATCATTTTGTCATAGACCACCAAAAAGCTAAGATACGAAGGTTAAAATTTAAATTTCGTGGTTCAATAACTCCAGATGATATTTTTGCAAGATTACAACCGGCTTTAATGTCGAAATATGGAAATACAATATCTTTCGACAGAGAGGGAAATTCGCTTTCCGTAGAATATGACAGTGTAATTTATGACATAAATCTAAATGATGACAACACATTCAGTATCTGGTGGCGAAAGTCAATAGCTGGCGCTATATTTTCTTTCAATGAATTCAAGCTTTATAAAAAAATACGCACTGGCACACCTATGATAGCTTATGAGCTACAACGTCAATTCAACATCCAATAATTTAATGATCAAAAGTTACTGGAGGTTACAGCTTTTAAGTTACTTGCCCATCGCCCCAAACCAATGCTCGCAAGACTGTGAGCAATATACTTGTATTTATACTACTTGCTAGAAATGCAAAATAAAATGTATTTCTCTTCACGCAGATAGGAGATCATCATTATGAACTATTGTAAAAACTGTGGTACAAAACTAGAAGATAATCAAAAATTTTGTCCAAAATGTGGTATTGCATTAGATATTGATGAGTCTGTAAATGTCCATCAAAATCCTATTCCATCTCCTTCAAAAAGTTCAGCCACTCCAATGATAAATTCAAAGGATAAGAAAGAAGTCTCTTTCATAGATTCATTAAAAAGAAAAATATTCTGGATAGGTATATATATCATAGTTTTAATTTTAGAATTGGCTATTGTTACCACATTATCGAGACATATACATTATCCTCCATTAGTTGTAGAAGTTCTTCTTTCAATTGCAGGATTAATATTCCCTGGGTGGATTGCTAATACTGTACTAAAAAAGAAAAATTAAGCTTATAATACATTAGTCAAAAATACATAAATCCGAATCCAATTTCACATATCAACTAATATATATAATAGCATAGAAAGAAGGAATAAATATGTCTATCTTCCCTAAAAAGAAAAAATGGAGATTTTTATTAGGCGCCATCATCATAGCTGTCATAGCTATCTTTGCTAGCAGCAATGGTTCATCACCTTTTAATAAAAATATAGAAATTGTTCAAAATGGCTACTTAGAAGCCATCCCCGATCAAAAAATTGGCCCAGCATTCAAAGAATTTTTCGGTGAGCCGAAATGGACCTCTTTTACGTCGACTGACAATAAAGAAGTTGTAGAGTTCACTGGTAAATGCAGATGGAATGGAGAGCCTGCCGATTTCAAAATGCAATTCATTATGCTAAAAGATGGAAAATTCCGAGTTGGTGCTATGAAAGTCAATGATAAATCAATGAATATACTCGAATCCAGTGCAATAATGAAAAAAATCATTTCTGAAAAAGCATCATCGGGTTCGTAATTATATTTTATCTAGTCAGATAGAGTTCACTTTTAATCATGTATTGATAAATTTGAACTCTATTCTTTCTTTTTACTATTACAAAGTTCGCACGAAGACTGCGATTGAGCACCTGTTGAACCTGACGAACGCTGGGCACGCTCTCATGAAGATCTTGCCGTACGAGGACGAGAAGCTGAGCGCCTACCGGGACAAAAGCCCTCAGGAGATTGCTCAAGCCCCTGAAAGTATTGGCTTGGGGTGATGAGCAAGCGGCTTAAAAGCTGTAAACTGCTGTATAGTATTATAATCGCTGTTATTTATTAAAGGAGGAATGACCTATGTTTTGCACAAACTGTGGCAAAGAACTCAGTCCAGAAGAAAATTTTTGCACCAGATGTGGACACAAGGCACCTGTACTTGCAAATCAGTCATCTGATTCCATAGATGCTCAGAAAGAGCTGATAACAGCCCAGAGCATGATGGCAGCAGTAAAATTACCAGACTTACAAGCTGTTTATGCCCATTTGGACAAAGCTGCTAAATGCCAAGACCAAGTTCTTTTGCAACAAATGAGAACTTTGGCTGATAAATATGCAGATATTGCAAATCTATCTAAGAACCTGTCCATGAACACGGATCAGCCTGCCATCAGTATAAATCCCAATCTAAAGACTGCCGCTGTCGGTGCTGTTGGCGCGGGAATCGGCACTATGGCCGCTGGCGCCATGGGCGGAGGCATTGGCGCATCAACGGCTGAAGCTACCTCTTCGGTTGGCAGTTCCATACTTTCATCCAATGTAGGCGCTCAGTTAGCAGATCATCTCATCCGTGATAATCACGACACACTATCGGACGCTGCCAGCAGCATTGCCGATACAGCTAGTGATGCTGCAGATACAGCTAGCGAGACTGTAGGTGACGTCATTGACTTCCTGTCGGATATTTTGTAACAACCTTGGAAAGGAGATTCTACTGCGTGAGGTAATATACATGGAAAATAACTTTTGCCCAAATTGTGGTACGCCTATCTCAAATAAAAATAGTAATTTCTGTCCAAATTGTGGCACACCTTTACGACCCACACAAAATGCGATGTCAAATCTTGCTAGTAGCATAGAAAAAATACCACGACATGACAATAATCACACATCAAATATAAACACACATGATATAACCAACATGTTATTGAACAGATTTTGGAAGAAATATTCTTTCAATGGCTGTGACATATATTTATGGAACAAGGATAGAAAAAGTAATGAAAAGATACGGTCAGCCATAAATCATTACGCAAATATAGACAGCTGTTCCGGTGAAGTTCCTATTGCATGTTTCGATGATACCGTGAGTGGAAATGCCAGTGATGGTGCATTAATATCTTCTCATGGTGTATATGTTCACAATATGGATGAAGAAATTCACTTCTTGCCGTATCGTGACATAACCGGAGTGAAATATAAGCCTGGAATTTTCACAAAAGAAATATTTCTAACCAGATCTATCTGTATAAAATTTTCTGCTGTACTTGAGGTAAATGTACGTGCTTTTGCAGAGATGATTGTGGAATGTAAAAGAAATTTCGGCGATGGATTTACAATCTAAGTTCAACAACTCCTATACAACCAAATTAAAATGACACATAGACCTCTCTGCTATAATGTTGTTTTGCATTGCCGCACTTTTTGAGGAAGACCATGCCGCGCTACGCCCTCTGCCGAGGAAGGCATTCACTGTCTGCCGCTATGAATGGATCAGGGCAGACGGCTATGGGAAGATCTGCTTGGACGGGAAGCATTATTACTCCACCCGGCCATCCACCTTGTTGGCATCTATGCCGACAAGGTGGATGGCCTGTGCGATGACGGAACTGTGCTGGTCTCTCATGAGCGGCGTTTCGGGCCGGAGCGCACAGACAGCAACGATTATCATCTATCTATATCCTATCAGGTGATTAGTTAGAAATTCAGGGTTTCAAAATCTCGTTCTAAACAAAGAGGTGTAAATAATACAATGAATATATCCTGCCTTATAAAAAAATATTTTTCTTTTAAGGGGATGGATTTACAATCTAAGTGCAACAGCTCCTAGACAACCAAATTAAAATGACAC
>ERZ772881.626-NODE-626-length-37816-cov-21.001457_pt1 | contig 37816 bp, 25 predicted proteins | sample MGYA00580581_ERZ772881 | MGnify/ENA primary metagenome ERZ772881 (study PRJEB29015, sample SAMEA2737668) | human gut metagenome | biome: human gut; feature: human-associated habitat; material: faeces | place: China | collected 2012 ...
AACTAACTGATGCATGGGAAGAATGGATTGATACCCGGCCGATAAGTGACGAGAGTGCCAGAGCCTTTCTTGCTTGGCATGAGGAGTACGCCATGAACCACCAAGAAGAGTAACAAACAATAATCCCCTTACTCCAATTGTAAGTAAGGGGATTATTATATTTGAAAGGGTAGGGAATGCCCTTTTTGAGAGGAGGATATCAACGACCTATAAGTCATTTACGCAATATTTGGGAGAAAGCCCATTCTTTTAGAGATGAGAGTATGTCAAAAGGCGACCATCGTGTTTCGCAAAACTGGTCGGATGAACCGCTATGGCATTAAGGGAGGAAAGTGCGTCAAAGCCGCACTTTCTGTATGTATTGACGACCGAAATGGTCAGTTACGATGATCTCCATTTCCTGAGCCTTGGGTGAAGGTTTTGCCGAAAAGAAGATAAAGGGATTCTCAACCGGAAACCTCCAAGTCAGCTTTTTGGCACCTTGCGCATACTCACGGTTGATGTAGCCCTTGTAGTCGGGGTCAATAGCAGAGAACTGTGTCATGGAGCCTTTCAGTTTTCCATCCTCTTTCCACTCCACTTTCCAGGTCTCATCCCAGTTCCAGACCTTAACGCAAACTTCAGCCAAACGATCGGCGAAAGTACCGATAGGAAAGACTTTCATCTGATAGTCGGCAGGCATACCGAGAGTTTTGAAATGCCATGTCAGTCCGCGTGGAGTAGACTCGAACACTTGGTAACCCATCGGCGTGCCGTCCATGCAGTAACGGCTGTTCCACAACCACCAAGCACCGCCGATGGATGCCACCATGTGCTCGCGTACATTTGGACGAAGCAGGAGGTTGGAGTGGATATGCGAGTGGCCACTAAGAATGGATACTTGATAATCTCTCAGCAAGTCCATCAGTTCTTCGGCACCTTTCAGATAATGGTCTGAAGTGTACATCTTAGCGGGAGCATGCATTGCTACGAAGACGTGTGCCCCTTTGGGAATGTATCGCGTATATTGTTTCACCCATTCCAACTGTCCGGCAGTCAGCATCTCATCGTACTGCCTGAGTCCGGTATAGAAGATGTTATCCAGCACGATGTAATAATCGCACCCCATATTAAAAGCATAGTAGGTGGGACCAAAATACAGACGGTAGACCTGCTCACTCTGATGGTTGTCGTTGTAGATTTCGGTATGATCGTGGTTGCCAATGACAGGATAGACTGGATAGCCCAGTTGTTTAAGGTCTTCCTTGTAACGGCCATAAGTTTCGGGGTTGTCCCAAATCATGTCACCCAACATGATAGCAGCCACGGGCATGCCTTTATTTATGTATTCATTCCCATAGGATTTCAGTTCAGGGAATGCCTCGGTCTCGAGGCGGGCGTATGCCTGGTCACTACCTGGTTGGGTATCGCCGATAGCAAACAAGGTGTAAGCACCTTGGGGAGCACTGAACTCGAACAGTTCGAAATCGAGACTCTTTTCGGACAGGGTGTGGTAGAAGCGGGGCGTACCCGAGGCATAGGATGCCACATAGCCCGAAGGCGTCACAATATGAATGAAATCAGCGTTATCCACAGCGTCTAATTTATAGATGCCATTCTGATCGGTGGTGGTGAAGTTTGTGCCGTCGGTCACTACGACATCCTTCATCCCTTTCTTGTTGCAATGTACTTTTCCGGTCACTTCCTTGGCTGTCGCTCCGGCAAAGAATGCCATCAATAGGGCGACGAATAAAATTTGTTTTTTCATACGTCTGTCACTTTTTATTGTTAGAATTAAGAAATATGCTGTAAAAATAGGACTTGTCTTTCAACAGTTCATCATCTCGGTCTGGCTGAGTGTGCAGAAACAAACAAATGAAACAAGAATGAAACAGCTCCTTAGCAGAATAGTAAAGTCGTATCTGCTTTCATGAGTAAAAAACAAAAAATGAAGAAATCCGAACAAGAAACCTAATCGTAATATGAATGACAACTTTTTGCAATCATCCGTCTATAGTTTTGCAATTGAAAACAAGAAGATATTATTGAATCGATAATCATTGAGTATTAATGTTTTATTCAACACAGAAGGATACGTAGAATATTAAATAAAGAAAGATGAAAAAAATCGCAGAGTGTTTATTGGGGATGATTCTAACAATAGTTTTCTCCCTAGTCGTATGCAGCTGCAGTGACAATGAAGAGACAGCCATTGATGATTTTGACATCCAGTTTGAGCTTCCCTCCTTGATTGAGATAAATGAAGGCGGTACATATACCTTCATATTGAAAAGCAAGAATGCACCGCTCATTTCTGATAATTTTGTCTTGGAATCGGAAGCTGGTGTTTCTTACATATGTAAGATTATAAATGTTTCAGGTTCCAGCTTCACTGTTGCAATAAACTCTCAGTGTGAGACCGGATATTACAACATTTCCCTCAAGCGTGGCATTCGGAAAAAGAGTGCCGGGCGTACCTACATCAGCATCATTGAGAACATCGGCTTTACGCCTGCTCCTGACACGACTATTTACGGTCTGGTGACGGCAGAAGGTGCCCCCATTGCAGGTGCAGTGGTATCGGATGGTATCGAGGTGACCACCACCGACGCTGAAGGTATCTACCAGTTGAAATCAGCAAAGAAGTGGGGTTACGTATTCATCTCCATTCCCAGTGGTTATGAAGTGCCCAGTCAGGGAGTGCTACCCCAGTTTTTCTATTATACCAAAGCAGACACCAAGATTACCGAACGAATAGACTTCAAACTAAAGCAGGTGGATGGACAAGACAATTATATACTGTATGTACTAGGTGACATGCACCTCGCCAACCGCACCAGTGACCTCAGTCAGTTTCTGGACTTTACAGAAGACCTGAACGCTTGTCGCAACCTGAACACTGGCCGCAGACAATATGCCATAGCTTTGGGTGACATGACATGGGACCTCTATTGGTATGACAACAATTATGCCCTGCCTGAATACCTTGCCACCGTCAACAACCAATTACGCGACTTACAGATATTCCACACTATCGGCAACCACGACTACGATTACAAAGCAAAGAACGACTTGGAGGCTGGACGCCCGTATGTGAACAACATTGCCCCTGCTTACTATTCGTTCAATCTGGGACAGGTACACTATGTTGTGATGGATGACATCGATTGTGACAGCTACGATGGGACTATCTCGCGTAACTACAAGAAAAGGCTGACTAATGACCAACTGACATGGCTGGGAAAAGATCTGATGCAGGTAGACCAGGACATACCGATTATACTGGTGATGCACGCACAAGTATTCTACCCCTCACAAACTGACGGATGGAAGATTGACCACGATGCGGTGGGAACCAACCAGCTACTGAAACTACTGGCCGGACGTCGCACGCACATCCTGACCGGACACACCCATCTAAACTTCAATGTGACACCCGATGATGACATCACCGGTGGAAACGACCTGTATGAGCACAATACAGCCGCCATCTGCGGTTCGTGGTGGTGGAGCGGACATCTGACACCGGATGTACACCTCAGTCCTGACGGAACACCGGGTGGATACGCCATTTGGCAGGTGAGTGGACAAGACTTGCAGTGGGCATACAAGGCAACGGGCCAGGATGAGAACTATCAGTTCCGAAGCTATGATCTAAATCGCGTAAACTTCTCACTTGCTGACGTGCCGCAGATGAGCACAAACGCCAGCGTACAGAAAGCTTTTGCGAAATATGCCGATGCTTATCCGGTAAACAGTAATAACGAAGTGCTGATAAACATCTGGAACTGGAGTCCGCGCTGGACGCTGACCGTCACTACTGAGACGGGGGAAAGGCTGGAACCAAAGGCGGTGTGGGCATACGATCCCCTGCACATAGCGGCACTGACGGTGAAGCGGTTCAACTCTGCCACGTTGACCGCTGTGCCCAATTTCATAACGGAACTGTTCCCACATTTCTTCAAGGTGAAAGCGCCTGATGCAGATATTGACCTCACCATCACTGTACAAGATGAATTCGGACGGACGTACACTGAAAGGATGTATCGGCCGAAAGAATTTGTCAAATAAATAAGTTGGTGGAATGATAGGTCGGCAAGCAGGTGAGAAGTTGAGTATTGTTGTCTTGTCAAGGCATATTTTTACCTCGTCAATTTGGAAAAATCAATATAAGCAAAAAACAATTTATGAAAGTTTTCAATTCGTATGTGTTGGCTCTGTTACTGCTGTTAGCTGGAAACTTCTCCACGCTGTCAGCACAGAACCGAACGATTTCAGGAAAAGTTCTGGACGGACTGCAAGAGCCGCTTATCGGCGTCTCCATCCGTGTAGAAGGGAGCATAATAGGCGGTACAACTGATGCCGACGGCATGTTCAGGCTTCGTGTTCCACAAGGGGAGGCAACGCTGATTGTCTCTTACGTGGGTTATCTGACCGATCGGGTGAAGGTGAAGCCCGGTGAGGATAATCTCGTGATTTATATGCAGGAAGATGCCATCCTACTGGATGAAGCCGTGGTTATCGGTTACGGCACGCAGAAGAAAGTGAATCTGACGGGTGCCGTAGCTATGGTGGGTAGAGAGAAGCTGGAGAACCGCGCCACACAGTCGCTGGCAAGTATGCTGCAGGGATCGGTTGCCGGTCTCAACATCACAACTTCATCCGGTGTGCCGGGCAGTTCACCCAGTATTAATGTACGTGGTACGACATCCATCAACAGTGCCGGACCTCTCATTCTAATTGACGGTGCCATTGGGGAACTGGACCGCGTTAATCCCAACGACGTAGAGTCTATTTCCGTCATTAAGGATGCTTCCGCAGCAGCTGTCTACGGTGCACGTGCAGCGTTTGGCGTTATCTTAGTGACTACCAAGAGCGGCACTGCCAACGAAGGTAAGGCAACCGTCCGTTACAACGGGCGTATGGGATGGCAGGCGCCCACCACGTCGACAGACTACGAGACAACGGGTTACTGGTCAGTCTACACGGTCAATACCTTCTGGCAGGCAAAAAATGGAACCAACTACGTGGACTACACAGACTATGACATGCAGCAACTGCTGGCGCGCATTAACGACAAGACCGAAAATCCCGACCGTCCCTGGGTAGTGGAGGATACCCGTAACGGACGCAGCCAATGGGTATATTATGGAAACTACGACTGGTGGCACATGCTCTACAACGACAACCGCCCGACTCAACAACACAGCATTTCGCTGAGCGGTGGAACGAAGGACGTGAAATATCTAGTGAGCGGCGCTTACGACTACCAAAAAGGCATCTTGAAGCAGAACCCGGACATTTACCGCAAATATAACCTACGCTCAAAGATTGACTTCACCATTAACCGCTACGCCACGTTGAGCAACAACACTGCATTCTTCGGATCGCAATATACCTTTCAAGGAAACGGGAGCATCGACGACACTATGGGTTACAGCGGGCGCCACGCCCTCGCCTGTTTTCCGATGCAGAACCCGGACGGGTCGTGGCTCTATAGTACACCCTACCTAAACTACAAGGTGGCTAACGGACGACACATCATGCTGGGAGAAGGCACACATCGCAACACTGACCGAGCCAACGACTTCCAGAACACTACCCGGTTGGTCATCACCCCTTGGAAACCGATAAGCTTGACGGCAGACTTCACCTATCGCCTCTACCAGACACGTAACACGCATCGTGCCAACAACCTCTACTACCGTGAGGTACCCGATGGTCCGTTACTGTCCTACGCTACCGGTGCCGGACTTAACAAGTTGAGCGAATCAGTAAATACCCGCAACTACTACTCGGCAAACGTTTATGCCAACTACGACGACACATTCGGCAAGAATAATGCCCACCACGTGTCCGGTGTAATAGGTTTCAACTACGAAACCATGCGTTTGAAGAACATTTCCGCCTCAGGCGAGAATCTGACATCCACTTCGCTGGATGACCTTGACTTGGTGGGACAAAACGCCAACGGAGAGGTGCTGACCAGCGTAGGCGGTGGACAGAACGAATACGCCCTTGCCGGCTTCTTCGGTCGTATAAATTACGACTACAAAGGACGATACCTTTTTGAGGCAAGTGGACGGTACGACGGTTCGTCACGTTTTGCCGCAGGTAGCCGCTGGGGGTTCTTCCCTTCGGGGTCCGTGGGATGGCGTATATCGGAAGAGCCATTCTTCAAGCCTTTCAGCCGTTACGTGGACAACCTGAAGTTACGTGCCTCATTCGGTAGCCTGGGTAACCAGAACGTGTCGTCCTATTATACTTATATGAGGCTAATCACTGTCAGTGACTTTGCCGGCTACTCTTTCGGCGAGGGCAGCGCAATGGCGAAATATTCTACACTGGGGGCGCCTGTATCGTCGGACTTGACATGGGAAACCGCCCAACAATGGGATTTTGGCTTTGATCTGACCATACTGAAAAACCGGCTGAACATCACAGTAGACAGTTACATACGCAACACACTCGACATGCTGACCGACGGTATTGAACTGCCTTCAGTATTCGGTGCCAGCGTTCCGGACATGAACACCGCCAACCTGCGGACAAAGGGTTACGAGATAGCCTTATCCTGGCGCGACCAGTTCTCGCTGGGCAGCCGTCCTATAGAATACAGCCTGGGATTTAATATCAGCAACTACCGTAGTTACATCACCAAGTATGACAATAAGGACAAAACCTTCGCCAAGAGTTATTACGAAGGTATGCGTATCGGTGATATCTGGGGATTCGTGACGGATGGGTTGTTTGCCACTGATGAAGAAGCGCAGGAATATGCCAATAGCGTGGACCTGAGTTACATGGTGGACGGACTGACCGGAGGATGGAAGGCAGGCGATATAAAGTTTGTGGACCTGGACGGTGACGGCGAGGTGAGTATTGGAAGTAACAACGTAAATGACCCGGGCGACCGCAAGATATTGGGTAACTCGCTGCCCAGCCTATCGTACGGCTTTACCGGCAGTATACGTGCCTACGGTTTTGACGCCTCGGTGTTCTTTCAGGGTACGGGAAATCACTACTGGTATCCCGACGGGCATATGATGTCCTTCTGGGGACCATATTCCTATCCGTACCAGACCTTCCTGCAGAAGAACTTCATGGACAAGGTATGGACAGAGGATAATACGAATGCTTACTTCCCCCGTGCCATGGCTTATTCCACCACGTCCGGTCCGATGAGCAAGGTGAACGACCGCTATCTGCAGAACATCCGTTACATGCGTCTGAAGAACCTGACTGTCGGCTACACTATTCCTGTCAACTTGACCAAGAAAATCGGTGTGGAACAAGCACGTATCTACTTCTCCGGCGAGAACCTATTCTACTGGTCTCCGCTGAAAAAGATTACGTCCTATGTGGATCCCGAAGCCGCAATAAGGCGCAGTAACGAAACGTACAACGAGACCTTCTACCCTTGGCAGAAGACATTCATGTTCGGTGTGGACATCACATTCTAAAAGGAGACTCATTAAAAAGGTAACAACAAAAGAGTTTATACGGGACAAGAGACAAGACTGTCGAAAATTCAATGTCCTAAATTCTTATTCAAAATATTATTTAAAGAAACGAAGAATAGATATGAAGAAAAAATATATCTTTGCCGCCTTGGTGCTGATGATGGGCCTGGCATCGTGTGACAATCTGCTGGACCTGACTCCCCAAAGCCAGATTTCACAAACCGACTACTTCAAGACGGAGAGCGACCTGCAGCTCTTCAGCAACACCTTTTACAACAATCTGCTGGACAAATCCCCTTTTGATGACCAAAGCGATTTGTATGTACAGCAAACGCTCTCCAACGAGATTATCGGTGGAAACAACCGCACCGTGCCCGCATCAGGCGGCGGCTGGACGTGGACTGATTTGCGCAAAATGAACACCTTGCTTGCCTATGCCCACCAGTGCAATGACGATGCAGCGGTGATTAAGTACACGGCACTGACACGCTTCTTCCGCGCTTTTTTCTACTTCGAGAAGGTGAAGCGCTTCGGCGATGTGCCTTGGTATGAGACCGAACTGGGTTCGGCAGCCCCCGAACTGTACAAGGCACGCGATTCCCGTGAGCTGGTGATGGGCAAGATGTTGGAGGATATCGACTATGCCATCGAAAATCTGCCTGGCAAATCAGAGGAGGCAAGCAGCCCCTTCCGTGTCAACCGTTACGCTGCAATGGCACTGAAAACACAGTTTTGCCTCTACGAGGGAACTTTCCGCAAATATCATGGCTTGACGCTGGAAGGTAACGACTATGCCTATTACCTACAACAGGCAGCTGATGCAGCCAAGCAGCTGATGCAGACTGGTGAATATAAGCTCTACAGTACCGGTAATCCCGAAATGGATTATCTGAATCTCTTCGCTGCTGAAGACGCGAACACGGACGAGTATATCTTCGCCATTAAGTTTGACTATAGCCTTGCCATCCACCATAACGCCAATGGACACACGTTGGTACCCACGCAAGGACGTCCGGGACTGACGCGTAAGATGGTGAACACATACCTGATGAAAGACGGAAGCCGCTTCACAGACCAATCTGGCTGGCAGGAGATGACTTTTCTGGAGGAGACTAAGAACCGTGACCCACGTCTGGCGCAGAGCATTCGTACTCCGGGTTACACCCGCATCGGCGAAAGTACAGTACTAGCTCCCGACCTCTCAGTCTGTGTGACAGGCTACCAACCTATTAAGTTCGTGCAGGAGCCTACCGCATCGGGTGGACAAGTGGACCGCAATAGTCGAAACACCAACGACCTGCCTGTGTTCCGCTATGCCGAGGTATTATTGAACTATGCCGAAGCAAAGGCTGAGTTGGGTACACTTACCCAAGACGACTTAGATCAGTCCATCAACTTGATTCGCCGCCGTGTGGGAATGCCTGACCTGAACATGGATGTAGCAAATACCAATCCTGACCGTTACCTAACCTCTGCCGAGACGGGATATCCCAATGTGACAGGAACGAATCAAGGCGTTATTTTGGAAATCCGCCGCGAGCGTGCCATTGAACTGGATCAAGAAGGCTTCCGCTACGACGATCTCATGCGTTGGAAAGCCGGATACTGCGTGGATCAGGACATCTATGGCATGTACTTCCCCGGTCCGGGTGAGTATGATCTGAGCGGTGACGGCAATACGGATGTCATTCTCTACGCCAGTGGCACAGCAAAGCCCGAAGCCGGCAGCGGGGTATTGGTCTATGAAATAGGTAAAGATATTCTGCTGACCGAGAGCAATCAGGGTTACCTATACTATCACAAAAACATTGTGCGCAACGGCTTCAATGAAGGACGTGACTACCTTTATCCGATACCCATCAACGAGCGTTCACTCAATCCCAACCTGACGCAGAACCCTGGATGGGTGGACGGTCTTGACTTCTAATAATATCAAAAAAGTAGAAACTAAAGAAAAAGAAAAGACAATGAAACTGATTCACTACATAAATACCGCACTCCTACTTTGCGTCGTAAACTTATTCTGGAGTTGCGATGAAGACGAAAGCAACCTCTCGAAGGCGGTACTGACAAGCGCTTCGGCTTTGAACTTCGGGGCAAACGGTGCAGCAGAGCAAGTTATCACGGTCTATGCTGATGCTGAATGGGTGATGGAGAAACTGCCAGAATGGGTCAAAGTAACTCCTCAGAACGGAACAGGGACAATGGATGTCACTATCGTTGTGACAGATAATATTCGTGATGGTGCCATCGATAACCCTCGCAAGGCGACTATCGTGTTTCGCGGTACTACGCTGGCAAGCCGCAGTCCGGTAATCATCAATCAGGATGGTGACAAATATCGCGACTGCCAGGAGTACTCCGTTGACCAGCTGCCAGACCTAGCGGACGAGACAGCGGTTAGTGTTTCCGACGCTTTGGTGACGGCTGTCACCGGTTCAGGCTGCATTATCAGTGACACGCAATACGTGGAGAACATCTTATTGCAGACCACCACAGATATCAATGTGGGTGACAAGATTTCCATCAAGGGTAGCAAGATGACCGACTCGCGTAAGCTTGCCTATTTGGTTTGCGACGAAGTGGAGATCACTTCATCCGGCAATGTTGTGAACCGTCCCTCCGCACGTGACATCACTTCCGAGGTTGACACCTACACTTCCGGTAGTCGTGACTGGATTTCGGTTGTCGGTACGCTGGACGGCACCACCGTTACCATTGAAGGTGCTACCAACAAGGTATCCATCATCGATGCTCCCACTAGTCTGGAGCTTGACGAACTGAACGGACACCGTGTCAAAGTGAACGGTTACTTCGACGGACTTGCAGTCCCTATGTTCCGCATTACTGCGGCTACAGTGGAAGACCTTGGCGTAGAGGAAGTCATCTACTTCTCCGAAGACTTCGAATGGTTATCCCCCTGGAGTGTAAACAGCGGTGCGGGACAAACCGTTGAAAACGATGGAGATGGCAGTGCACCACAAATCTACAGCGCTAAGGACATCAATGGCGTGACGGCTGCCGAAGCCTTGATACAACGTGGTTATGGACTGGAACAGACACCCGGCAACGCCATCTACCTGCAGCAGAACTACCTGAAGTTCGGAAAGACAGATTATCAAGCGGGACTCACCCTGCCCTCTATCGAAGGGGTACCCGAGAACGCTACCGTGCAGTTATCCTTCGATTGGGCACCAATGGTGGGCGGTACTCGCAAATTTGATCCCGTACAACTAATAATCTATATCACTAACGATGGCCGGGTGACAGAGCTTGACCCCATCGGACACAAGTTTGTGGATACTGTCGACCATATCTCTTGGCTTCACGTTGATATCCGTTTGGATGGCATCACCATCACGAAGAACACGCGTATCACCATCAAGTCAGATGCTTGGGGAGAAAACAAAGTGACTGCCGGAAGTAACGTTTACCGCCGTTGGTTCATAGACAATATCAAAGTGACAAGAGTAGAGTGAGCTACTTATAGGTATGGGTAGCTCCGAAGCTTATGCCTTTAGGCGTGGGTAGCTCACATCTCAGCCAAGTTCAGAGACCTGTCAAGGGCTTCATATCCGACTACAATTATAAGTGGTTTTGGTCACTGCGAAGAAATAACTAATTTCAGAAGGAAACAAGGCCGGCCTCAATTATGAGCCAGCCTGGTCTTCATAAGCTATGTACTGAAAAACTCTTCAGGAAATAATTTATCTAATAATCATATTTTCTCCAATCTGCTGATATATCCATATCCCTCGTTGCAGTAAAAGTATAACTATGCAGGCGATTAGTGTCAGAGAAGGTCTTTATTGCCGCTCCGGAATCCAGATAGAATCCGGTACAATAATAATGGGTTACACTATAATCACCTACGATTTCATCTCCTTCAGCATAAATAGTTATCTCTTCACCATATTTTACAGTCTTCGTTTGTACAGAATATGAAAGACTGCCTGCACTGAATCCTACTTTCCCTTTCCCTCCGGAAGCGCCACCGGCACTGGAATACAATTTGATAGTAACTTGTGAGGGAGCACCATCAGGGTTTGCTTGCCCACTAAACGCTGCACATATATGTGTTCCACGAAGGTAGTCTATGTCTTGGTCAATAAGTACCGGACTGCTGCTGAATAATTTACCATTTTGGTACCAACCGATAAACTCCCCGTTTCCTGTTGATGTTGCGTATATCCTTTCCGGGAGATAACCATACTCATCCTCATATATTTTGTATGTTCTAACAAGATATCCCCCTGAAACCCTTTCTTCCACTTCGCCATAATCCAGTTCACCTAACGAACCTCCACGTTCATCCAAGTTCTCATCAACAATGCTGACAGTTAAGATGGGAGAAGATGGTACAGTAGCGGTGAATCTGGCTGTTAAAGTTCTGTTAGAATAATGACAACTAATCTTCCCTATAAGTGTTAGTCATCAATTGAAAAATCGAAATGCAATTGCATAGCTATAGGCATATATTTGTGCGAATTAAAATTGAAACAATATATTTACTAATACTGTATATTGCTATGAAAAATGAAAATCCGGCATTAGAAAAATATGCAGAACTAATGATCGAAAAGATGAAAGAAGTACATTCATCCAACTGGACGAAACCGTGGTTCACTTCCCGATTCAAGGGATTTCCGCAAAATCTGATAGGAAGATTATACAATAACCAGAACAAGGTCGTGCTCTATTTCATTTGTGATAAATACAAATATAACACCCCCATTTTTGTCACTTTCAACCAGGCACGTAATGAAAGGATACAAGTTCTGAAAGGTGCCAAGGCATTTCCTATATCCTATTACGACTTAATCATTAAGGACAAGATTGCAGGAAAGCGAGTCACAAGAGAATTCTACAAGAACCTATCACCTGCAGAACAAGAAAAATATAAAGTCATTCCATTTCTCAAATATTACAATGTATTCAATCTGGACCAAACCAACTATTCAGAAGTCTATCCAGAAAAATGGAATGCTCTAGTTAAGGAATTTGGGCTCAACATCAATTCAGATAACAATTTTCGGAATGCTCTTCTGGATTCAGTCATTGAAAAACAGACATGGCTATGTCCCATCACCCTTAAAGAGCAAGACGGAGCTTTCTATAGTCCATCCAAAGACTCCATTACCCTTCCAGAAAGATATCAATTCATTGATGGTAAGGAATTCTACTACACTGCTCTTCACGAAATGGCACATTCAACCGGACATCCGGAAAGACTGGCAAGAATATTTGGTCCCTTCGGAAGCGCTGAATACGCCCGCGAAGAACTGATTGCTGAACTGTCAGCTGCAGTAGCCGGCCGCGACCTGGGCATGGCAGTTACCCCCAGAAAAGAGAATGCACAGTACCTAGACGGATGGTGTTCTAGAATTTCTAGTGATCCAAGGTTTATCATGACTGTCTTAAATGATGTCAACAAAGCAGTCACTGCCCTGGAAGAAGGTATAGGTCTGAACCGGGAACACGAGGATTCAACCGAAAAACAAAATCAGATACCAGTCATGACCGAAGATGAATATCTCGCATCGAAAGGATATGAAAATCCATTTTATTCAGTGCCCACAACACACAAGGGAAACCTCCGGACACAACACCAACAAAATTTATTATCAAGCATAAGCATAACACGAAGCAACAAATATGAAGCAGAACGAAATGTACTGAAAGAAGAATACAGAGCAATGCTCAGCAGAGGAGAGATACGTCAGCCTACCAAAACAGAAAGGATTATAAAAGCTGCAAATGGGCATCCTGACTTGGAAAGTACCCAGGCAGCAAGGCGTATGGCTATGGCAATGGGCATTAACTGGAAATCTGAGAAAAACGGTCTGCCGGTAATTCACCACTACTACTGCGATCAACACGGGCAACTTCATGCCCGATTTTATTGTAAAGATGAGATGCAAGACCGTATGGTTTGGAAATCCGGCAATGATTATATTCTTTGTACAGGGTCCCGTTCCGGCGGCGATTATACAGAACACATATTGCCTACTAAAGAAATTTTGAGAATTAAGGAACTGAATACAGTTGAACTCCAATCATCCGGATGCAGGTCATTATTAAACGACTCATCTGGAGAATTCTATATAGAGGATAAATCTACCGGCAAGATAGAAGCTTTAACCGCAAGCAATATTGATTTGGGAAAACAGCCTCCGGAAGCGATCAAGAAATTATTGTCCGGACAACAGACAGAAATGTTCACCCAATCCGGTGCTACGCAGATAATGAGGTTAAGCAAGTCACCGATTGGCTGGACACTCAAAACCGAAAAACAATCATTTAATACAATAGACAATACCATTGAAATATAATCAATAATTACAAAACAAAATGCTTATGAAATCACTAAAAGAACTCATTAACGCCATTCTCAATTCTTCGGAAAACAAAGAGTTAGAAAATATCAAGAGAAATCCGACAATGATTAAAGAGATAACTAATCCGACAGAAGCACAACAGCTGGCTGCTGTAAGGAGTTCTTCTCATGTAATAAAATATATAAAAGAACCTACAAAAAAAGTACGATTCATCGCTTTAAAAGATGATATATACAACTATCGTTATATTAAGAGTTTAACAAAAAAAGAACAACTATATCTTATAAAAGAAGGAATCAGAATAGAAAACATCAAAAGACCAGTAGAAAAAGTACAATTATATGCTTTAAAATGGAGAAGAGCCTCCATCAATGACATTAAGAATCCTACAGAAAAAGCACAACTTATAACTATAAGAAAAGATAAAGAGTTATTCTTATATATAAAAAATCCAACTATTACTGTTTGCCAGGAAGTTGCAAGAGCATACTGTGGTAATATAGAGATACCAGCAGATCGCAGGATTATAAAGCCTACCCAAAAGTTAGTTTCCAGTCTACAGGATACTGAAGGTTATGCTTACATAAAAGAAATGAGTCTTGATTATAATAAAGGAGATAAGTATATCAATGATGAATCAGATAAAATAATGAATTGGAAGAAACAAAAACAGAAACAGATTATAGATGATTATAAATATGAAATTGGTATTGCAAAGGAAAGGGGGATAGAACCTAATATCAAAATAGAAGAATCCGGTATTCAACAAGAGAATGACCATAAACAAATTAATACAAGAATCGATTATTCAAACAAACCTCAAGATAACTATAATATTGAAGAACTCTCCAATAAAAAAGTTATAGGAACCATTTCATATTATGATTTTAATGGCAAAGTATCTGAAGTTATTGAATACAATACTATTGAGAGCTATTTGAAAAGTATAAAAGATGAATTAAATTCTAATCCAAACGGTTTTAAATATGAAACATTGGCCACAGATGCCAACATCAGAAAATCAGTAGATGACATAGTTTACTGGGCTTACGGTGAAGATAACCCACATTCTTTAGGATGGTACTCCTCGAATAATACAAAAGCAGCGATAAGTCCAGAACAATATTTATCAGAAGAACGCAATAAAATAATGCGCGAATATGCTAAAAATCCTTTTGGAGCTCTCGATAAAGAAAATATATCAGCCGAGGGTATGGATAAATGGGCAGCCGTCACCAATAAATATATGGAAATGAAAACAAACATATCAACAAACCAAATAGAATTACAATCTTCCGGCTGTAAAACTCTGATCTGTGATGTATCTCATTCTTCCGGCCAAAAAGAAATCGGCAATTACCGTATTCTAGATAAATCCACCGGTAAGGCAGAATCTATAAATGTGGGGGATATTGACCTGGAAAAGCAGTCTCCGGAAACACTCAAAAAGTTGTTATCCGGACAACAAACAGAAATGACCAATAAGTCCGGCACAAACAGTCTTGTCACTCTGAATAAAACCATAACGGGGTGGGGAATATCCGCAGTAAAACAAGTATTCAACTCAGCAGACAACTCTGCCGGCATTTAAATTATTCTGGCAACAAAAACGAAGATATAAAATGAAAGATCAAAAAGAACTACTGAAGAAATGTCTGGTAAACGATATTCCAGCCATTGTTTTCCAAGGAAGTGACAGCTGTGCTGTAGAAATTCTGCAAGCAGCGGAAAACATTTATAGGAAGAACGGTTGCAGTCCGGAGTTTTTAATAGATTTCCATGAAAATGTAGTGGAAAATTTCAGAGCATACCAACTGGAGAACTCTATAGCAACCAAGCTCCCAGATCTGACAACAAGTGAAAAAGAAGCGTTCTACATTCTTCAGGAGAAAGAAGAGGCCTATTTCCCTATTCAAATAAAAGATTTTGAGCAACACTTAAAAGATTACGGATTTACCAGAACCTATGAGAATACAACATCTTATGGCAAGTATCTTTTATTAAAGGAAAAAGACTATATAGGTATCACAGGAAATAACGGAAACTATGATTTTGCCATTAATTATAGCAAAGAAAGCAATCAGATAAGCTACTTCGTTTTTTCTGACGATCCGAATTATCCGGAACGAATAGGAGACTACAACAGTCTGAAAACATGCTTTTCTGACATAATGTCCAGACACCCGTTAAAAGAAGAAAAGAACGAACTATTTACAGTAATAGAAAACTACCATCAAATGGGATACGATGATATATCCCAAGCCCTGACACAATATGCATCAGCCATAGACAACTTTTGTAACAATGCCCAATCAAAATACATAATTGAAGGTGTTTCCATATGTAAAACAGACAGCAGGCAACTAAAAGGAAATATAACAATTACCCAAGAAGGAAATATACCGGTCAGTCAGATTACAGATTTCCAGATAAAAGATAAATCCACCGGTAAAACAGAACCTCTAAACATAGGCAGTATTAATCTGGAAAAGCAGTCTCCGGAAACAATCAAGAAACTGCTGTCCGGCCACAAAGTCGAAATGACCAATAAGTCCGGCGGAAATAGTCTTGTATCTCTGAATAAGACGGTGACGGGGTGGGGGTTATCCATTGCAAAACAAATCGCCAACTCTACAGATTCGTCAGCAGAAATATAGAATAAAAAAAGTTTTTCTCCCTTTTTTCCCTATCAGTTCAAAAAAATGTGTAATTTTAAATTTTAAAAGATATGAAAATGGATTACGATGAATGCAGGGCCAAAATATCAATCATAGACATAGCAGAGGATCTCGGATATACACGTATATCGGGCAGACAAGCAACGAACTTGACCTATGTTCTTGGCACCCCCAAAAATCCAGAAGACGAAATAGTCATCTTTCCTAAAAAGAACACCTATTTCTCAAGGAAAGGCAGCTTTGACGATAAGGGAGAGCTGACCAAGTTCGTCCTTAAAAGATTGCATATGTTCTCTTATTGCACTCAGCAGGGATATAGGGGAGTCAATGAAGTTCTTTCAAGATATATGACTGGCGAAAGAATTGTCACCGGAAACGTACAAAGCCGTACAAAAGACCACACCCAGAACTACATTAAGGAATTCAATTTGAATTATTGGAATCCTCGTCCTATCAAAAAGGATAATCCATATTTGACCGTCCAAAGGAAGCTCTCTCCACAGACTGTGGAGGATTTCGCCAATAGACTGTTCATCTACCAGGTAGGAAAAAACAATCATATCGGCTTTCCATTCCGCAAACCCTCCCAGATGGAAATCCTTAACTTTGAAATGAGGAACTATTTTGCAGAGACCAATACCAATTATAAAGCCTTTGCCACGGGTGGTGACAAGGCACAAAGCTGTTGGATGGCCAATTTTGTTCCTTTTGACAAGGTTACAGACATATATCTCTTTGAATCCGCTATTGACGCAATGAGTTTCTACGAAATAAACCATTATACTAAAGAAACCACATGCGCATTCATAAGCACGGGGGGATATGTCACCAAATCCCAAATAGAGAATATAAGCCGTATATTCCCATCTGATAAGGTAAAGTGGAATTGTTGCTATGACAATGATGCCAGCGGTAATGGTTTTGATATCACCACAGCATATTATCTCAAAGGTGAGGAATGTAAAGCTTTTGCAAGGACCAACACTGGAGACACATATAAGACCATCTATTTAAGTTTCCCGGATGGAAACACACAGACCTTCAAAGAAGATGCATTTTCCTCCGGCGAGTATCTTAAACAACATGGTATAGACAATGTAAATATCATCAAACCTTCACGGTACAAAGATTGGAATGAGCTTCTTGTCTATTACAAAAGATTTGATTTGAACCTGGGTCCAGGAATGAAATTCATCCCGGCTATCGAAAAGACCATATCCCAACTGAATCTAAGAGGATATGAACAATTGGCCAATAGTATCAGTTCTTCCACAAAAGAACTGGTGGATTCTCTGCTTGAGCAAGCCAATTACTGCATTTCCGCACCTCTTGCCGAGAGCGGCGCTTATACTCTTATGGTAGACTGTAATATCTTCACGGGGCTGGACACGATGGTACCGGTACCAAGCAACTTATATGTTATAGAAAAGTGCACGCAAAAAAAGATATCGGCACATGCCATAAATGAATTTCTTAAAAAAGAATATATAAACATTTTTAGAGACATGAGTTCATCTGATTTCAAAAATTTTCTAGAGAAAGACATCCTAACTTATACAAAGGGTGCTGTAGAAAAGAATTTTGAGAAAGTGATATTGACTTCCGGATGGAGCCTTAAACCTTCAATTCTAAAAAAAAAGAGTTTTGACTTAGAACATGGTATATAGCATAACAATACAGCATGATACCATAATAGTAGCTGTTTCAAGCAGACATGTTGTCACAATTCCTGCCAGGTTTAATGGAATGATTCTCGGGCTTTGGAACTTGATACAGATTTTCGTTGCCTACTGTAATGAGAATCCGAATTGGGTGAGTAATGTCCGGTCACTGTGGGGTGACCGATTCAAATAGGGACAGGTATGGAACGGATGCCTATTCATGCCCCTATTATAGCTGACACATGGACTTTTATACATTCTTGCACTTTTTAAGTGGGTAAAAAAGTACTATTTGTATTTTATACAAAAAATTGTTTGCTTAATGAAATGGAACATACATTGCCAATGATATTTAATACCTATATATAGGTATTAGATGCGTTTTTATACCCCAAAAATGGTATTTTTATAATCTTTTGTAATATCTATTTTTGCGTCCTAAAATAGATCTTTTATCGAAGAGAGATACAGTTTCCTTATATTTGAACTGGGGCTTCTGTAAAGTGCGATAAATATGAGGCTGGAACGGAGCTATCAGAAGAATTTTGGAGAAAATCCGTTTTTTAACTTAGTTAGATCTATCAATGAAAATAATGCAGTTGCTATATTGTTAGACAACAGACGGTTGAGGTCTGTGAGATTATGCAACGGCACCAACAAAAACAACATGTATTTTTAATAATTTTAATTTTGTTATACACAATGGTTTGTTTTAATTTAAAATTTACATATAATTTTGCATTATTAATAAATATGATGTTACTTATGAAAAAAGGTATTTTGGGGTGTAATATTATATACTTGTTTATACTTATTTGCATAGGAATTGCCCTCCCTATCAAATCGCAAAACAATTACAAAGTAAAACTTACAGGCACTGTTTATGAGTACGACCACAACAACAAGCGTTTGCCTTTAGAATTTGCAGCTGTGTCTATTCCTGAAATTGCACTAGGGACAACCTCTGATGAAAATGGTAGATACATACTGGAAAACGTACCTACTGGTAAAATTCGTATGCAAATTCAATATTTGGGCAAAGTCTCCATTGACACCTTAATAAATGTAAATAAGGATTTGGTTCTTAATTTTACAATGAGGAATGAGGATTTTAAGTTGAAAGAAGTTACAGTAACTGCAACCAACAGCCGTTCAGGCAAATCCACATCTTCTCACATTTCCCGCTCTGCTATGGACCATATGCAAGCGACCAGTTTATATGATGTAATGTCATTGATGCCAGGTGGAATTTCACAGAATCAAGATATGAGTTCGGCACAACAGATTAACATCCGTCAAGTTTCCAGTTCCAGTGGTCCGGAAGCTCCGATGAATGCTATGGGCACCGCAATAATTCGTGATGGTGCCCCCATCTCAAATAATGCTAATCTATCTGCGATGAGCCCTACGGTATTAAGTGGTACGGAAACACCCGCTTCATTGGCCGGAGGTGCCTCGCCGGCTGGTGGAACCGATGTTCGTAGTATTTCTACTGAAAATATAGAGTCTATACAAATCGTTCGTGGTATCCCTTCTGTTGAATATGGTGATCTGACCTCAGGAGCAGTAATTATTAATACAAAAGCTGGTCGTGAGCCGCTACGTGTCAAAGCAAAAGCCAATCCCAATATCTATCAGGTGTCTATGGGAACCGGTTTTGAACTTGGAAAAAAGAAAGGCGCTTTAAATGTAAGTGCAGATTATGCTTATAATACGAATAATCCAATATCCAGTTACCAGCACTATCAGCGTGCCACAACAAAGTTGCTCTATTCAAATACTTTCTTTAATAATAAGTTACGTACCAATTCCAGCTTTGATTTTATTTATGGTAAGGATCAACGTGAACGTAATCCTGATGATGAACAAACTAAAACAGCTTCGGAAGGCCGCGATGTAGGTTTTACTTTGAATACCAATGGTACATGGAATATAAATAAGGGCTGGTTAAAAACACTACGCTATGTATTGTCAGGTACGTATATGGATAAAGACAGTTATTATGAAACCGTATACAGTTCTGCTACATCTCCTTATTCCATGACCACTACAAACGGTGCGGTACTTAGTAACTTTGCAGGTCAGCATATCTATGATGCCAATGGTAATCAAATTACTAATTTTGGACCGGAAGACATAAATCATTATGCTGTTTATCTACCAAGCAGCTATTTGGGACACTATGAGATCGATAGTCGTGAAGTTAATTTGTTTGCTAAAGTGACGAGTTCTCTATTCAAGGCGAGCGGTCATGTAAACAACCGCATCTTGATTGGTGCGGATTTCCGGAGTGACGGTAACGTTGGTAAAGGAAAAACTTATGACCCAAGTACTCCTCCTTATCGTAGTCAATACGGTCATAATTCATCTTTCCGTCCACGTAACTATAAGGATATTCCTTTCATTAACCAATTTGGTGCATATGTGGAAGATAATTTCAAATGGTCCATAAGCGGTACGCATGATTTGAACATTCAGGCTGGTGTGCGTTATGATCATACCTCAGTAGTAGGAGGCATTTTCTCGCCACGTGTAAATGCATCCATTGATTTGATTCCGAATCTATTAAGTCTTCAGGGAGGTTACGGTATTGCTGCAAAGATGCCTTCTCTTCTCTATTTATATCCAGAAAATGCATATTTTGAATATATCAATATAAATGAGCTTGCCAATGAAAATATTCCGGAAAGCCAGCGCTTGTTTATGACTACCACAGAAGTTCGGCAAGTAGATAACTCAGATTTGAAGATTGCCCAAAATCATAAGGCAGAAGTCGGTTTTAATTTACGAGTGGGTAAAACCAATCTGAATGTAATAGCTTATAAGGAGCGTCTGAAGGATGGTTATGTAATGAGCCAAACCTTCAACACCTTCAATACATTTATCTACAATGAATACCAGCGCACAGAAAACGGGATAGAGCTTAGTAGTAGCCTACCGGTATTGTCTACTTATGCAAAACCAACTAATAATTTAAATATAGAAACTAAAGGTTTAGAATTTGATTTGAATATCGGACGTATTGATGCTATCCGTACGGCCTTCCAAATAAATGGCTCATGGATGCGTACTAAGAGTTGGCGTCAGGGTTATAGCTTCTATGACAATAGCGAAGATGCTGCTTCAGCCCGTAAACCGGTGGCCATTTATTCTCAAGAAGGCAATGCAAGTTACAAACAACAATTTGTAACGACTTTACGTGCCACTCACAATATCCCGCGTATCGGTTTTGTTGTTACGATGACAGCACAAGCTATTTGGCAGCAGTCTAATTGGAATACATTTGGAAACGATTCTATACCTGTGGGCTATTTAGCATTGGAAGATGCGTCTGTAAATATGTTTCCCAAGGGGAAATATACCACTACCCAGCAAGTAAAGGATGCAGGATATGGATATATGTTGAATAATGTAAGTCATAATAATGCTATAAAAGAATCATACAGTCCTTATTTTTGTTTTAACTTGAATGTAACTAAAGAAATTAGCAATATGCTACGTGTTTCTTTCTTTGCCAACAATATGTTCAGAAGTTATCCGCGCAGAGAATCCAAACGTAATCCGGGTTCATATATTCAATTGAATAACCGATTTTTCTTTGGGCTGGAATTATCACTCACTTTATAATGTTTAGGAAGTTATGAAAAAATATTTAATATATTTGTTTACATTGGCAAGTACCCTTTTGATAGGATGCGATTCGTTCAGGGACATGTCTGGCACAGCAGAAGTGAATCCTATCACAGTGGATGTATATTTGGATATTACCGTTGAAAATATATCCACACTGAAAGATCTGACTGTAAAGTTCGACAATTACGATGAAGATTTACATTATGTAAAAGAAGTAACTGATAATAGTGTGAAAGTTGACGGAATTATCCCCGGAATTTATTCGGTAACAGTATCCGGTACAGCGATCGATACAGAAAACAATGAATACTACATCAATGGCAATTCTGTAAATGCGGCATTATTTAAGCATGGTAGCGCATTGAATATTGAAGTACAAGGGCTTAAAGTGAGCCCATTAATATTCAAGGAGATTTATTATTGCGGTAGCCGTCCGGAAAAAGGAGGAGTCTATTTCCGAGACCAGTTCTATGAGATATACAATAACTCTGCTGACATTTTGTATTTGGACGGTATTTATTTCGCAAATTTAACTCCGGGTACAGCTACCACTAAATTACCTATTTGGCCGGAAGCGGACGGTAATAATTATGCATATGGAGAACGTGTGTGGAAATTTCCAGGAAATGGAACCGAATATCCGTTAGCGCCAGGTGAATCTTGCATCATTTCTCAATTTGCCGCTAACCATCAGTTGGACATCTATAACCCTCAAAGTCCTATAGACGGCAGTAGTTCTGAGTTTGAGTTTAATATGAATAATCCAAACTTCCCTGACCAGGCAGCTTATGATATGCAACATGTTTTCTACCGAGGAAAAGCAGAGATGGGAAGTATACCACAATATTTGACATCCGTATTCGGAGGTGCTTATGTGATTTTTCGTGTTCCTGAAGGAGAAGCTTGGGATCCGGTCAACGATGAAAATATGAAGACAACAGATCTTAGCAAACCGAACAGCAATGTTTATTATGCAAAAATACCTATTAAATATGTATTGGATGCTGTTGAAGCAGTAGACAATGAGTCAAAGATGAATGCAAAACGTGTCCCCGGTGTACTTGATGCAGGTATTACTTGGGTAGGAGCTACTTATTGCGGTTTAGGTATTGCTCGCAAATTGTCCACAGACGAAGAAGGTAATCCTATTATTCGCGAAGAAACAGGTACATATATATATCAGGATACAAACAACAGTACGGATGACTTTGAACGTGGCGTTGTTCCTGTAATGCGTCGTAATGGAGCAAAAATGCCTTCATGGAATCACACATTGTAATAATTAACTAAAAAGACAGAACAATGAAAAAACAATATATGAACTATATGAAAAGCTGCCTGCTGGTAATGATAGCCTGCCTTGTAAGTATGGTGGGAGCGGCACAGGGCTTCTCTCCCGCCGCTATGGAACAATTGAAAACAAGACGACTATGGTCTCATTCACAGAATGCTGCCGGTATGCCATTCGATGATATTCAGAATTATTCGAATGTTATATTGGGATATGACTTACAGGACGGAAACTATTGCCGTCCGCAAGAGGGGCAGAAAGAGGCTATCGTAGGTGTATCCAGTGAAGGCTTTATCAATCTGAAAAATGCATATGTGTGGGGAGCATTTAATTTTGCACAAAAAAATCTGACAGATGCCGGATATAACGCCTCCATTGCCGATCCATTCAGGGGAATGCCTTACTATGTCGCAGACCAGCACTTAAGCAAATGGAGAAATCAATATTACGATCTGAAGTTTCGTGCAGCTACTCCTTTACTTGGTAATCATTGGGCATTGGGGTTGGAAGGTAATTATGTAGCTACATTAGCTGCCAAACAGCGCGACCCGCGTGTGGATACCCGTTTTTATACGCTGGGACTGACGCCGGGGATTACTTACAAGTTGAATAATTCACACAAGTTTGGTGCAAGTTTCAAGTATAGTTCTATCAAGGAAGACTCAAGAATGAGTAATGTCAACTCTTATGTGGATCAGGACTATTATATATTATACGGTTTGGGAACAGCCATAAAAGGAATAGGCAGCGGTGTAACCAGCAATTATATTGGAGACCGTTTCGGTGGAGCTCTCCAGTACAACTTCAGTATGCCCTCTTTCAATTTACTGCTTGAGGGCAGTTACGATGTAAAAGCGGAAACTGTTCAGCAGAGCTATACGACTCCTAAAAAAATAGCCGGTGTAAAAGATAAAACTGCTCATGTTTCTTTAACGATGATTCAGGAAGGAAAGGACTATACCAATTATATGAGAACCACATATACAAATCGTAACATCGATGGTATTCAGTATATTTCTCAACGCGATAACTCTGAATCACAAAGTGGCTGGGTGGAATTATATAATAACATCCGTTCTACGTACAAGGCACAAACCGCTTCTCTTAATTATGCATTAAGCAGAAACCGCGGGAATGAATATAGTTGGAAAGCAGAATTAAATGTGAATTATACCAAGCAAGACGATGAATATTTAATGCCTAATTCTGTACAGAATGCAGAAAATTTATCTTTAGGCTTAGGTGGCAAAAAAAATTTTGTTTTAGGCAATAGTTTGAATCGCAGGCTTTTAATAGATGTTCATGTTGCGTATAACAATAATCTGGGAGGTGAATATGTATATGGTGGCAGCCATGCAGACTATCCAACTGTAACCGAATTACAACAAGGGCTGACTAATTATTATACCTGTGATTACTATCGTATTGGCGGGTCGATAACGTATTCGCAACAAGTCAGAGAAAACAGACGTATGAACTTATTTGCAAAAGTTGTATTCGATCGTGTAAATACCTCTGACTATGATTATGATGGGCGTACTCATTTATCGATAAGTTTAGGATGTAATTTTTAATGCTACATAACGAAATCTATATTACAAAACATGCGTAAATTAATAACTGGAAGTTTGATGCTCTGCAGCATATTATCTCTGCGGGCACAGACATTTGTTAAACCGGCTGTGAAAGTAAAGGACACCTCTTTTGCTGTAATTACAGATAAAGGGACATTTCAGGCTTGTGAAGCCGAGCTTAAAGCCTATCAGGAGATTCTAGGAATGGAAGGGTTGCCTACGTTCATCGTATACAATGAATGGAATAAACCGGAAGATGTAAAGAAAGTTATTGTTAAGCTCTACAAAAAGGATAAATTGGAAGGAGTGGTATTTGTCGGTGATATCCCTATTCCAATGCTCCGCAAAGCCCAGCATATGACTTCCGCTTTTAAAATGGATGAGAAAAACAATGACTGGAGAGATTCTTCAGTGCCCAGCGACCGTTTCTACGATGATTTCGACCTACAATTCGATTTTTTGAAACAGGACAATGTCGAAAATAATTTCTTCTATTATAATTTGGCTATAAAATCTCCACAGCAAATTCGGTGTGACATATATTCTGCACGTGTCAAAGCTGTTGATAACGGCGAAGAACCGCATGCGCAAATCAGCCGCTATTTTAAAAAAGTGGTGGCTGAGCACCAGATAAACAATAAATTAGACCAATTCTTCTCCTATACAGGTGATGGCTCTTACTCTAACTCATTGACTGCATGGACACCGGAAACCTTTACTATTCGCGAACAAATGCCGGGCGTATTCGATAAAGAGGGACGGGCCCGTTTCATCCGTTATAATTTCAGCGATTATCCCAAGGACGATGTCATTAATATGCTGAAACGCACAGATCTGGACTTGTCTATTTTTCATGAGCATGGTATGCCCGAACGTCAATATCTTTCCGGTAGTCCCGCTACTAATAGGTGGAATGCTCATGTAGATGCAATGAAGTACTATTATCGTGGTTTAGCGCGTAGAAAGCAAAACAACAAAAAGTCTTTCGACGAAATGCTGGATATGATGAAAAACACATACGGTTTGGACACTACTTGGATTGCAGGCTATGATGATCCCAAAGTAATTGCAGAAGATTCTTTACTAGACCTGCGCACCGGTATTATCCTGTCGGAAGTTACAGAGTTTAAGCCTAATAGCCGTATGGTAATTTTCGATGCATGCTATAATGGTGATTTCCGGGAAAAAGATTACATTGCCGGACGTTATATCATGTCGGAAGGAAAATGCGTAACTACTTTTGCCAATTCAGTCAATGTACTGCAAGATAAAATGGCAAACGAGATGCTCGGCCTGTTAGGTATGGGAGCACGAGTGGGGCAATGGGCTAAATTGACGAATATTCTCGAATCGCACATTACCGGTGACCCTACTCTACGTTTTCAATCTATCAATGAGGTAGATGCCAATGCTTTGTTCAAAGAACCATATAGCGAGTCCCGCATGTTGGAGTTATTACAGTCGCCCTATGCCGACATACAGAATTTTGCTTTGCACAACCTTTATCGCAATGACTATCCGGGTATTTCTGATTTATTAAGAAAAACTTTTGAAACTTCCTCGTTCATGATGGTACGTTTCACCTGCTTGGCATTGCTTGAGAAGATTAGTGACAAAAACTTCCGGGAAGTCTTACACTTGGCCATTACGGATTCCTATGAATTTATTCGTCGCACCTCTGTTCGTATGATGCAACATGTGGGACTGAACGAGTATGTTTATCCGCAAATCAAAGCCTATGTAGAAGACAACCTATCCGAGCGTGTGGCATTTAATGTGAGTTTGGGGCTTCAAGTCTTTGATCAGGCAGCCGTACAGGCGGCAATTGATAAAGTAATGGCTGAGACCTATGTGTTGCAAGACAAGGAGGAGATGCGTAAGGTTTTGGAGAATGCCAATAATAGTCGTAGCATGCAAAAAGAGTTATTAAGCAAAGAAACTTCCGAACGTTGGCGCATCCTTTATTGCAATTCTCTGAAAAATCATATGGCACATGCCTGTGTAGACGGCCTCTTGGCTTTACTTACCGACTCCAGTGAAAGTGAAAAGCTAAAAACCTGTTTATTGGAGGCTTTTGCTTGGTTCACTCATTCTTATCGGAAGCCTGACATCCTTCGGGTATGCGATCAACTGAGAAAAGATAAGAGCTTATCCGAGAACCTTCGTGAAGAAGCCGACCGTACATATTACAGACTTAAAAATTAATTGGCCATGATTAAAAAAATAATATATCTGGCATTTCTTTTGCCATTGGCAGGAAATGCACAAACAACAGTCATAAAGCCATTGGTCAAACAACCTACCGCTTTTGCTATCATAACAGATAACCAAACTTATGCAAATACCAAAGATGCCATGCATCAGTACAAAACTGCGGTTGAAGATGATGGTTTGGCAACTTATCTGATCAGCGGTGACTGGCAAAATCCAGATCAAGTCAAACAGATAATCATCAAAACATATCAAGAATGCCCTTCATTGGAAGGTCTGGTTTTAATCGGCGATGTGCCTGTCGCATTGGTACGTAATGCGCAACACATGACTACTGCATTCAAAATGAATGAGAAAGCCTTTCCTTGGGATCAGTCTTCCGTACCTACCGACCGCTTTTATGATGATCTGAACTTAAAGTTTGAGTTCATCAGGCAAGACTCAGTAAATCATCAGCATTTCTACTACAAATTGACAGAAGACAGTCCCCAGCGGCTAAATCCTACTTTCTATTCAGCTCGTATCAAGTATCCGGAAAAAAAGGAAGGGGATAAATATGCGGCCATTGCCTCATATCTGAAGAAAGCTGCTGCTGCCAAGGCAGATAAGCATAATCAATTAGATCGGGTATTCTCATTCAATGGTGCTTCTTACAATTCCGATTGCCTGATTGTATGGATGGATGACGAAAAAGCTTATATGGAGAACTTTCCATTAGCTTTTGGTCGTCAAATGGGATTCAAACATTGGAACTTCCGAATGAAACACCCTATGAAATATAAGTTATTCAGCGAATTGCAACGAAAGGACCTTGACTTATTTATGTTTCATGAACATGGAATGCCAACAGGGCAGCTTATTAATGATGAATTGGCATGCACTGATTTCAATAATCGTTATAAAATGTTGAAGAGTACACTTTATAATGCAGTCATGTCCCATGTTGGAAAACGTGACAAAGACACCTTACGTATTCAGATGCAGGAAAAACGACAAGTGAATGAGGTGTTTTTTAAAGACCTGGACAATCCTAAGTTCTGGGAAGCAGACTCTCTTCACTACGCTGATGAACGTATCGTAACGGAAGATTTAATGAAGAGAAATCTTTCCACTAATCCGAAGATGATAATGTTTGATGCGTGCTACAACGGTTCTTTTCACGAAAACGACTATATAGCAGGACAATATATCTTTAATGACGGTCAGACATTAGTAGCACAAGGAAATACCCGTAACGTATTGCAAGACCGCTGGACTATTGAAATGATTGGTTTGTTGTCCCATGGTGTACGAGCCGGGCAATACAATAAGCTAATCGTATCACTTGAAGGTCATTTGTTTGGTGATCCCACTTTCCGTTTTGCTCCTATCGAAGCCAATACTTTAAGTACCGATATAACAATACACAAAGATGACAAAGCCTATTGGAAGAATTTGTTAAACAGCCCATACGCTGATGTACAAAGTTTGGCCATGCGTATGCTGGCTGACGCCGATACCCAAAAGGAATTATCTCCGTTGCTCCTGAAGAAGTACCGGGAAAGTGGCTTCAATACGGTTCGTATGGAAGCTATCAAGTTGTTGAGCCGTTATCAGGACGACAACTTCATCGAAGCATTACGCGAAGGTTTGAACGATACTTATGAAATGGTAGCTCGCCAAAGTGCCATTTATGCTGGATTTGTAGGTGACGATTCCTTATTGCCCGCTATTGTGGAAGCATTGGTCGAACATAATGAACGCTTACGCGTACAAATGAGTGCCAACAAGGCTTTAAGCCTTTATCCGAAAGAGAAAGTAGAAAAGACAATAGAAGACTTTTATGCAAAAGTTGACCGTTTGAATGAAAACGAAGAGAAAAAACGATTACTAAGAAGCCTGGAAAGAATGTTTGTACAAGAGGCAAAAGTCCATCAGACCTTGATGGATGTAGCTGCACCGGAAGCAAAACGTATCAGTGCAATCCGCAATGTGCGTAACTATACATTCCATTTCCACGTGGATGATTATTTGAATGTAATTCGTGATGCCGGTAATCCACAGGAAGTACGTGTAGTAATGGCCGAAGCATTAGGTTGGTTTACTAATTCTGTACAACGGCCACACATTCTTGAAGAAATAAAGAAGATGCAACAAACAGCCAATCTTCCGGAAGATTTAAAAGCAGAGCTTGAACAGACAATCAAAAGATTAAGTTTATAAATATGAATAAATACATCCTTTTGGCAATTACCGCTTTGTGCTTACAGGATATGCAGGCGCAAACAGTTGTACATCCTAGTATAAAAACAAAGACTACTTTTGCAATTGTAGTCGATCAGAAAAGTTATGATGAAGCGAAAAGTGAAATTGATGCTTATCGTACCAGTATAGAAAAAGAAGGTTTAGGTACTTACTTGCTAATTGATGATTGGAAAAGGCCCGAACCTATTCGTGAGCAACTTGTCAAATTGCATGAGAATGAGAAAACGCCTTTGGAGGGTTGCGTATTTATAGGTGACATCCCTATTCCAATGATTCGTGATGCACATCATCTATCTTCGGCTTTCAAAAGGTCTCCCAAAGCCAATTGGCAGAAATCAAGCGTTCCTTCCGACCGTTATTATGATGACTTCGGATTAAAATTTGATTATATTAAACAAGACAGTTTGATACCTGACTATCATTATATGACATTGCGTGCTGATTCTAAACAGTATATTTCACCGGATATTTATTCGGCCCGTATCCGTCCATTACATTTAGAAGGTGAGAACCGTTATCAGATGCTACGCGATTACTTAAAAAAGGCAGTTGCCGAAAAAGCAAAGCAAAATGCATTTGACCAACTGACTATGGCCCGTGGCCATGGTTACAATTCTGAAGATCCTTTGGCATGGAGCGGTGAGCAAATAGCCTTACGTGAGCAATTGCCGCAAATATTCAAATCGGGTAATACAGTGAAGTTCTATGATTTTAACATGCGCTATCCGATGAAACCATTATACTTGAACGAGATTCAGCGCGAAGGATTAGATGTCATGCTATTCCATCACCACGGTGGCCCCACCATGCAGTATATCAATGGCTATGAAAATGGTTCCGGTATTAATTTGAGTATTGAGAATGCCAAAATATTCTTGCGAAGCAAAGTGCCTTCATACGCCAAGGAACATGGGCGTGAAGCTGCTATCAAAGAATATGCCAAGCAGTATGGGGTGCCTGAAAGTTGGTGTGCGGAAGCTTTCGATGAGGAGAAAATAAAATCGGATTCCATTGTAAACCGTAATATGGATATCTATACTGAAGATATTCGTCTTTTGACTCCTAATGCGCGTTTTATACTGTTCGATGCTTGTTTCAACGGTTCTTTCCATTTGGATGACAACATTGTAGGCTCTTATATATTCAATAAGGGTAAGACCATTGCTACTATGGGATGTACGGTTAACACCATTCAAGATAAATGGCCGGATGAATTTCTCGGCTTGTTAGCTGCCGGTATGCGCATCGGGCAGTTCACTCGTTTTACCTGCTTCTTGGAAAATCATCTGATCGGTGACCCGACTTTTCACTTCACCAATAATGCCGGGCTGGATATGGACATCAACCAAGCTTTAGTTGCGCAGGAAGGAAATGTTACATTCTGGAAAAAACAGCTGAATTCCCCTATGGCTGACATGCAGGCAATGGCGCTCCGTCAATTGTCAATGGCAAATTATAGTGGTCTCGTTGAGTTGCTGAAGAAAAGTTACCACGAATCGAACTATTTCGTTATGCGGTTGGAAGCATTACGCCTATTAGCTTTGAACTATCCGACAGAGGTTGCCGATGTATTGCAGACAGCCATGAACGACAGTTATGAACTGATCCGTCGTTATGCGGTGGAATACGTTGAAAAGAATTGCAATCCGGAATTGTTGCCGGCATGGATAGAAAGCTATTTATTACGCGGACATGAAAACCGCCATCGTTTCAGAATTTTTAGTGCTATCAACACGTTCGACCATGATATGGCTTTGAATGAATTGAAGAAACAGGCTGCCGATTGGTCTTTCTACGATTCTTCCTATGTGAATGAATTGTTAGAATACCTTCCTCGCCAAAAGAAAGGACTTGAAAGAGATTTTGCACTTATTGACAGTCCGGAAAGTACTACCAAACAGATACAAAGCGAAATAAGTAGGTTCCGAAATAAACCTATTGCTAAAGCTATTGAGCCATTACTGAACATTATAAAAAATGAAAGCCAAGAAGAAGAACTTCGCATATTGGCTGCTGAAACATTAGGCTGGTATAATTTATACTATAATAAAGCAGATATAATCAAAGAACTTAACACATTTAGAACTTCCAATCAAAAGCTAATGAACGAAGTTACCAAAACAATTAATAGGCTGAAAAGTCAAAATAGGTAGAATCATCCAAACGATGAGATAGACCGGATCCAAAGGGCGGTTCTGCCATTCCTGAGCAGCCTGGTTGACTTTGTTCGTGATGATGGAAATAGCTGATGTGGACAGTTCTATCTCATAGATTTCACGCATCTCCTCTTCTATGTCTGACACGCTCATTCCTTTGGCATATAGGGAGATAACAAGTTTTTCTTTAATATTATCAACACCATACAGGGACATTCAGTAAATGTCTATAGTATAACTCCTCAACCAGTTCCAGACACCAATCATTAAAACAAGTAACTTTGTATTTTCTGATTGGTGTCTATTTTTGATACATATCGCTGTGTTTACTTTTCCCTATGAGAATCTCTCTTACTTAGAAAACCGGCTGACCTTGTTTCTCAGAATCAAAAATAAACGTAAGCGACTGCTCAACTACATCTTGTGTATTCGATTTTTTATTGAGGTGCACTCCATTGTAAGTGCGTCTCGATTTTTTCATATGCCAACTTATCTCAGGGTTGTTATTGAGTGTCAATCTCGCTTTTTCCCGTTTTTTCCTGCATTTTCCCGGAACTGTCCCGATTATTTTCTCCATACATCCGGTAGCAGTTCCTTCAGGTCTCTGTCTGATTTGGGTGCCAGATAATAGGGGAGTTTACTGATCACATCATTCAGCCACTCTCTGGGGTTGACACCACGTTCCTTACATGAGCCAAGCAAGGAGCAGATTATAGCCGTATTCTCAGCAGCTTCGTGATTTCCGCAGAACAGCATGTTCTTTCTTGATATGACCAGTGGCCTCAGGGCATTCTCACAGCGGTTGTTGTCTATAAAGATTCTTCCGTCATGGAGATACGGTTTCATTCTTGGCAGCAGGGAGTAGGCATAGGCTATGGCTTTCCCTATAAGACTTCGTTTTAGAACTTTAGGGTATGTGTTTTTAAGCCAAAGTTCAAAGCTGTCAAGTATCGGCTCGGATAGACGTTGACGTAATTCAGCACGTTTTTCATACGGGAGTTCCTGTTTATCCGCCATGTATTCCACATTATACATATCCTGGATAAATTTGAGTCCCTGCATGGCATATTCCGGATTTTCTTCCTTGCACAGCTCTATATGCCTGCGGATATGTGCGAGACAGCCACACAGGCACACGTCCTCTCTATCCTCAAAGGCGTCATAAATAGGATGGCCGTCACTTTGGAGATATCCTTTGAAGTTTTTCAAAAGCCTGACCGCAACTTTTTGTGAACGCGATCCGTTGTCGTAATGGAAGAAGAGCAGACGCGGCACAGCCGCTCGGACTATCCAGATGTATTCTTTTGCGGCTTTATGCCTCTCATGGTTTATAACCGGAAGCGTGGTCTCGTCAACCTGGAGGTAATCTGCGGCCAGTACTTTCTTCCTGAGTTCCAGATAAAGTGGTCTGAGAAGTTCGCAGACCGGTCTGAACCAGCCGTCCAATGTGTTTCTGGACAGTTTCACACCCAGATGTTCCAGCTGTTTCACTTGTCGGTAGAACGGGACATGATATTCGTACTTCTGTAAAAGGACCTCAGCGAGCATGGAAGCCCCGGGCATGCCTTTATATATGGGCATCAGTGGCATGGGAGCGGTTATTACAGCCTTTTCTCCGTTGTCAACGGCCTCCATTTCATTTTTCAGGGCATATGTGGGACGTACCGTGTCTTTCACATAGAGGTAGCCGGGTTTCATCTCAAGGGTCCTGGTATGTTCCTCGCCTATCTTGACGTATCTGCTTAAATCGACATTCTCCGGTTCGATGACGACTGTTACAACCGGAAGGTTATTCATGACGACCCGGTTACGGCGTGGCGTTTTATTGGCGGCCCGGGACTTGGGGACGGTAATCTGTTCAGCCGCCCTGCTCCGGGCCTCTTCGATTTCCGCCTCTATCTGTTCCAGGTCGCCATAGTCAAAAGGGAGCTTCGGGTCTCCGTTATAGACAGGCTTGCATTTCTCACTCATCTTTCCGAACACCTTCCTCTTCAGCCATGCCAGGGAGGCGTTCAGCTCAACTATCGTACCCCGGAGCTCTTCTATGGTCCTTGCCTGGGCCGAGATGATCTCACTCTGTTTACGGTTGATATCCAGCAGCTGTTCCATTGAGGATTCCACAGCTTGTCCGGTTGCATCTTCTTTTGCCATTCAATATCCTTTTTTGATGATATAAAGATAGCGAAAAGCTATAAGAAAAACAAGCCTTCAAGCTGTTTGTTTACAACTGTTTACCAATGCTTTTTCAAATTGGAAAGCCGTCTTTGCCTGCCTTTGCTGACATCTTCATTGATGCCTTCCACCATAACGACCAGGTCACTCCAGGTCATGGGGTAAGAACGGGTGGCAGGATCATAGGCGGGTATCTTGAAGGTGCCTTCTTCAAGCAGTTTCTCGTAAAGGACCAGACCGCCCGGTTCGGCATGGAGCAATTTTATCTTGGTCCGGAAACGGTTGTAGAAAATGAATACGTCCCCACTTCTGATGTCGCCTCCCATCCTCTCATGCACAAGGCCGCAAAGAGTGAACATACCTTTCCTCATGTCCGTATAACCGGGGCATAGGAAATATCTCATGCTGTCATTTAGGCAGAACATTGGCATTATATATTTTAGAGATCAGATTCAGGGCAGCTTCACAGCCGGAAGACCCTTTAAACTTCAACTTCAATCCGTTGGGTAATTCCAAGGATATTTCAGAGCTGTCCTTTCCTTTCAAGGGAAAGGGGACGCTAGGCTGGGGAGATGGCAGGGGAGTCTCGTGAGATATACCGGGGGATGGCGTGTCGCCATTGATTACTATGGGGACAAAGCTGTCTTTAACCCCTAAGCGGGAGGCTTCTGCCAATAACTCCCGCTCCGTTATACCGTATTTTTGTTTCCAAAGATAGAATCTACTACGGCTATAACCTTCATTCTCACAAAAATCAGCAATGGACAAACCACTCTGCTGCTGACGGAAAAGAACGGAGATAAATTTTTCTCTGCTCATCATGTGTTTACGTCGCTGCATCATAGGATATTATTTTTTTGTAGCAAAAGTAAGGAGGGAAAATGAACTGTAGAAGATGTACTTACTTAGGCGCTTACGATGAAATCAAGTGTCTCAAGGTTTGGCAAGGCCTTCCGCGCTTCTGGCGGAAGCGCGTCCGTGTCTATTTCGTTGAGGTATCGCAACTGTGGGAACGCGGCATTTTTGATGCGATGCCGACGCTGGTTCTCCGAGCGGTTTTCTTTTTCCTGACGCAGGAGTTCGGCCGTGAACATCCACAGGTTCCATCGTTCATCAAGTCCTTGCTGTATAAGCAGGTCGATGTCGCGTCGTACCAGAGGGAGTTTGAGGTCGAAGGCATACGCACGTATCCGTTCGCGTATGGAGTCTTGATTTTCGTTTTGTTCCATTGCTATGCAATTTTTATGTTGTTAGACGGTAACTTTGTTTACAGGTTGTTGTGTGGCGCCACATCCGATCATCGCCGAAAGTGTGTCCAATGTCTGTGAGGCCGATTCTTCAATGGCGGTCTGTTGTGGATCGGACGGGGTCAGGGTGGCTGCGTCTTGACGGACGTTTGCGGTTCCATTGCCGTCACTGGCCAGCATCTCGGCGCTCAATTGTTCGGAAGACAGGCGTTTGAGTCCCCGGGAGGACAGACGGTCTGCCGCAGCCAGTATGTCGGCATAAGTGCGCTGGTTGTCACGGGTAAACACGAGCAGTTCGACAAACGATCTGGGAGAATCCGTAAAATGTTTGCGAAACAGTGCCGCCACGTCCGGGTGTACCTGTCGCATGGCCGTGGATCGTCCCAACGCCGCAGGCTTGCGAAGGAACGTGCCCAGATAGTGCATCAGGTCGATACACCAGTCACCGAGACGCCGGGAGCGTACATGCGTGGCTACCTTGTCGCGACCGTCAAGCACGACAATACGCTCGGAATACATCTTTATGGGTACCTCCCGACCGACAAGCCGGTCAGGCACAGAGTAATGCACACCATCGACGGTAATGGTGGAATACTTCCCGACACGGGCATGCCGCTGCTCAAAGCAGCCCATGTCACCGTGGTCAAGCGGCCGCAAAGCCGCAATATCGGCCTGTACGCGCTCCTTCTTCTCTTGCGCAGACATGTTGGAAGCCTCCCCGTTGAGCCTGTCACAGACCTTGTCAAGATGACACTGCGCCTGCTCCAGCGAACCGAAACGGACATCATAGGCGAAAGCCCGCCGGCGGATATGTTCCACCGAACGCTCCACCTTACCTTTCTCCCATCCCGAACGCGGATTACAGAAATGAGGGGTGAAACAATAGTGGAGTTCCATGCGGCGCAGGGCATCGGTATGTTCGCGCTCCTGTCCAAGGAACTTCTTGACGGCCACCCGCATGTTATCGTAGGCCATTACTTGCGGCGTGCCCCCCAAAGCACGGAAGCAGTTGCGGTGTGCTTCCATCAGGGCCAACGTGTCCTCGCGGGAGAACAGGTATGCCCGCCGCAGGTTGCTATGGTTCATCGTGAACACGGCCATGTGCAGCTTCGTCTTGACACCGGCAATCCAAAGTGTCAGCACGCCCCAGTCAAACTCGCACCGGAACCCCGGTTCATACTCCTGGCGGATGAACGCCGCCGGGGACTTGGCTGGAGCGGACACCGCCACTTCCAATGCACGGACATACTGGCATACCGTCGAATAGGCAATCTCTATGCCTTGATCGCGCAACCGGCGCCACATGTCAATCTTGCGCATCTGCTGCTTGCGCAATCCGGCCGCGGCATTAGACCGGTTGCGGGCCATGAAGCCGTCTATCGCCTCCATCACCTGCTGGTTCATCACTCTGCGGACACGTTTGCTAAAATAACCGTCTCCAAGATTTTCGGCAAGCAAACTGCCAAGCACCGGCGTCCCGGCATTTTCACACTGCATGATATGGTTGTTGTGCCCGGAGATCAGAATGCGGCTGTTGCCGCGCGCCTGTTCCTGCTGCAAAATCCACAGCGTATTCTCTGCCATCATCCGGTCACGCTGTGCGTTCAGCTCGCCGGAATCGTCAATATATTTCCCAAGCTGGATATTCTGGAGCAAAATGTCCGCGAAATGGATCGCCTGCGCATCCTCCGGCAACAGCTGATTTTTGACTGCGGAGATAATCTCTGCGCGCTGCTCGGCGGTATAGACGTTCGCATAATTGCTCGATTCGCTGTTCCACATCTTCTCAAATTCGGTTGAGTCAATATTTGCCTTATGTACCGCTTCCAGCAGATAGCGATAGGTGTAGGCACGCTGCTCCATGTCAAAGCCGTAGAAGCGAAGGTCGTCTCCCTGTGCGGCAGACGCGTTGTAATCGCGCATCCACTCCACCAAATTCTCCATTTCTTCGGTGCGATAGATGGCAAAGCCGGTGGCGGAGAGAGCATCTGCGGCCGTGCCACCTTCGCCGTGGATATAGCGATTGATTGCCTCGCAGCCGCCGTAGTCTGCCTCCAGCGCAAAGGCACGCACGCCGTATTTCTCTACCAGCACCTGAAGTACATCGAGCCGCAGCTGCTGAAATTCCTTATTTCCGTGGGTTGCCTCACCCAAGGCGACGATTTGCGCCTCATCGGAGACAGTCAGTTCGGAAACAGAGGCGGCGTATTTTGCAAATTCTTCTGTGTCGGCGCAGTCGCCTGTTCCGAAGCCGCCAAAGCGGGAGTAGATTCCCGCGATGACTGCGATGACCGCAGCCATACACAGCGCAACAATCAAACCGGTATGTCTTTTTCGCTTTTTCATGGTTCATATACCTTTCTTAAGGGATTGTTAGAGACTTTACACATTCTATCGCGTATTGTCTCTGCGCTGTTCTATAAATTTCCGTCTTGTCATTCTCAGATCGTGATCTCGATCTGATTCTGTTCCACGTCAAGAATGCAGCTTTCGTAATAGCCATCGCCGGTGGTTCGAGGGCCGCTGACGACCTCATAGCCATCCGCTTGCAGTGCTGCGGTCAATTCATCCACCTTTTCTCTGCTGCCCACACGAAAGGCGATATGTACATATCCAGTGCGGGCGAGGTTTTTGGGCGGGTCAGACATTTCCGGCTTGCTCATAAGCTCAAGACGAGAGCTGTCCTCGAAGGAAAGAAAATACGAGCGGAAGTTCGTTTTCGGATTGCAATATCCGTCATTGGATGTGGCCCCAAAATATTTCACGAAGAAATTACGGGATGCTTCCAAGTCATTTACGTACAGCGCAATATGTTCGATTTTCATGCTGTTTTTGATATCCTCATGAGTTTTGCAGAATTTGTAAGTCCAGCGCACAAAGGTCAGACTGCTCGTACCAATGATGCCCCGGCAAGCCCTTTTTGTAATTCCAGCATACGATTGCATCGTGCAGGCTCTTTCTAGGATTGTCCGCGAAGAAATCACGGATGTATGTGTTATACTCAAACTGTCTGCCGATCTCCGTTTTGCGTTGCTTCTTTTCTTCTAAGATCCGATAATACGCCCGAACCGCTTCACCATAAGTCTTTCCGGCGTTTGCTTTCAGCCATTTCTGAAACGGAACATTGAAAGAAAAACTTTTTCCGATTTTTTCACAGAAAAACGCACGG
>ERZ772881.632-NODE-632-length-37676-cov-55.403897_pt1 | contig 37676 bp, 39 predicted proteins | sample MGYA00580581_ERZ772881 | MGnify/ENA primary metagenome ERZ772881 (study PRJEB29015, sample SAMEA2737668) | human gut metagenome | biome: human gut; feature: human-associated habitat; material: faeces | place: China | collected 2012 ...
GAAGCCCCGCACGAATGACTCTATCCGTAAGCTTCGCTCTAACAGCTCGTCAAACTGCAATTTGAATGGATGTCTCTGCAACGGGCAGGTCAGAAATATCTTTTGAATTCTACTGGCATTTTCTTTTCTCATATAGTATAATAGTCAAGCATTCAGCATCACCGTATCCGGTTCTTTTTTGTTGCAAACAGGAAAAACTTATGATACAATGCTACTGTTAGTCTGGACAGTCCTCTGCCAAAAGCGATCGGCATGAATGTCTTGTGAGAAGGAGGAAAAGATCGTGAATATTATTGAAACACTGGAAAATGAACAGCTCAGAAAAGACATTCCTGAATTCCGCCCCGGGGATACCGTAAGAGTTCACGTAAAGGTTGTCGAAGGCAAGACTGAACGTGTACAGGTATTTGAAGGTATCGTCATTGCCAGAAAGAATGCAGGCGTGAGAGAAACTTTCACCGTTCGTCGTATTTCCTACGGCGTAGGCGTGGAAAGAACATTCCTGGTTCATTCTCCCCGTCTGGAAAAGATCGAAGTGAAGCGCCGCGGCATTGTTCGTCGTGCTAAACTGTTCTATCTGCGTGGCCTGTCCGGCAAAGCAGCCAGAATTAAGGAAAGAAAATAATAATAAAAAACTGCAGCGGAAGCTGCAGTTTTTTATTGGGAAAACGCTGAGCTCCTTCGCTGAACCAGGGCGGAGTCATGGGCCGGCGAAGGAACTCATATTCCATGGAAACTGCTATGTTTCTAGCGGCATAAATGTGTTAGAATAATAAAGTGCGGGGAGAGGGCAGGTTTTATTATTTTATAAGCGAGGAACCTATGAAATATAAATATGTCATTCCGGCAGTACTCTTATCTTTAGGAATGGTGATTCCTGTTTCGGCCAATAAAATACGGAACGTCTTTGTAGTGGATGAATTGACGGTGGAAGTAGAAATGGCAGATCCCCTGACAAAGGAGGAACTCCTGCCATCGGATTTCCTGTCTCCCGGATATAAACCGGCTTTTACGTTTAATGAGGGCCTGGAGGCTACGGGCCTTCCTGTACCCCAAAAAGGTGATGGATTTCATGATAATATTTACCGTATCCCCGTAAATGGGATGAAGGCCGGACCGATTTATCAGATATCCTATGACGGACAGAAACCAAAGACCTTTAAATTTTATGAAGGACGGGAACAGACTGACCGTTATCGGGACAGGTATGGCAGCTATTTCTGATTTTCTGGCAGGGGCGTGACTATGCATATCGTTTTAGTAGAACCGGAGATACCGGGAAATACAGGCAATATATCCCGCCTGTGTGCGGCGGAGCATCTGACGCTTCACCTGGTGGAACCTCTGGGCTTTTCCATCGATGATAAACATCTGAAAAGGGCGGGCCTCGATTACTGGGACCTGTTGGAGGTTCATGTGCATCCGAATTTCGAGTCCGTGGAAAAAATGCTGCAGGGCCATCATTTCTACTATAATACGACAAAAGCAGTGAAATCCTATACAGAAGTATCCTTCCATGAGGATGATGTACTTGTTTTTGGCAAAGAAACAAAGGGCCTGCCGGAGGACATGCTTCTTTCCCATAAGGAAGACTGTATCCGGATTCCTATGATTGAAGAGGCAAGGTCTCTCAATCTGTCCAATGCTGTAGCTATTGTGGCATTGGAAGCACTGAGACAGACCGGCTTTCCCCATCTTTTGAAAGAAAGCGGCCGGTTATTTAAAGGAGGTAAGGACACTCATGAATACCTATGATGCAGCCTATGACCTGGCAAGGGCCATCAAAGAAAGTGATGAAATGAAACGCCTTACGGCAGCTGCTGAAAAAATCAAGGGCGATGATGAAGCAAAGAAAATGGTCAAGGAATACATCATGGCCCAGATGAAAGCAGACTATGCAAAGCTGGCAGGCCAGAAGGAAGATGAAGATGGATACAAGCACCTCCAGGAACTGGCAGTTCTTGTCAGCAATAACAGCAATGCCCAGGAGTATCTCCAGGCATTTATCCGCTGGAATCAGGTAGCTGCGGATTTGCAGAAGATCGTATCTGATGCAATGGCGCAGGGTATGGATGTATTGGAATTGGATAAACAATGACAGACTGGAAAGCATTTCTTGATGGAATTTTAAATGAACGGCAGTACAAGCTGGATGAACCCATGAGCCGGCATACCACCTATGGTATTGGCGGGCCGGCAGACTGTTTTGCAACACCTCAGACAAAGGAAGAGCTGAAGGCTCTTCTTTCCAAAGCCCATGATGAGGGAATCCCGGTGACTTTTATCGGCGGCGGTTCCAACCTTCTCGTTTCGGATCTGGGAATTCGGGGTATTACGCTTTGCACAAACCGGCTGAAGCCGGAAATGGAATGCCGAGATACTTGGATTACTGTCCACGGCGGAACAGGTACCGGTACAGTATCACGGTTTGCCGAAAAGAACAGCCTGAAGGGGTTTGAATGGGCTGTAGGTATTCCGGGAACCCTCTGCGGGGCAGTTTTCATGAATGCCAATGGTTATGGCAGCCAGATGAAAAATGTGGTGGAAGAAGTCTACACCATTACCGGTGACGGGAAAGAAGAGAAAACCTATGGCTGGGATGATCTCCACTATGGTGACAGTGACAGCATTTTCATGCATAACGGAGATATCATCGTGGGGGCAAAGCTCCATCTGGCTCCGGGAAATGCTGATGAAATCAAGAGGAACATGACGGAACACCAGATTTCCAGGCGGACGAAGCAGCCTTTGGAGAAGAGAAGTGCCGGAACCATGTACCTCCGTCCACCGGGATATCATGTGGGCCCCATGATTAAAGAATGCGGCCTGATCGGATTTTCTATCGGAGATGCCCAGGTTTCTACAAAACATCCTGATTTTGTGGTGAATAATGGACATGCTTCCTGCAAAGAAGTACTGGAAGTGCTTCATGAAGTGCAGAAAAGGATCATGGATACTTTCCATATCCATGTGCCTCTGGACGTCCGTATCATCGGAGAAGGAGTCAAACAGGAACGATAAGAAGAGGGACTGTGAACATTCACAGTCCTTTTTTGATGGAGAAATAAAAGAAGAACCTTTTCAGGCCAGTCTTTTTCTTGCGTCCGCTGTTATCCCTGCACCTGCCTTTCTTGTAACTTTTATGCCCTGCCGCCGGCTGTCTTTCATAAATATTTTCCGGTTTTTATTTTTACCCCCTTGCATTTCTCAGAAAAGTTATGTATTATAGAAAAGTAAGTTAGCACTCGATGCGAGTGAGTGCTAATAGTCAAAGGAGGAATAGACATGTTAAAACCATTGGCAGATCGTGTTCTTGTTAAAGTTGATGAAGAAGAAACTAAAACCGCCGGCGGCATCCTGCTCCCGGATACAGCTCAGAAAAAATCCCAGAAAGGCACTGTACTTGCAGTAGGTTCCGGCAAAGTCCTGGACAACGGCACCCGCCTTCCTTTTGAAGTAAAGGTAGGAGACCATGTGCTTTTTGCTAAATATTCCGGTGTAGATATTGATGAAAACGGAGAAAAGTACCTGCTTCTCTCTGAAAGAGATATCCTCGCTATTCTTTAATTTTTACATTTCGTTCGTATAGGAGTGACATAAATGGCTAAAAAAGTACTTTATAATGAAGAAGCCCGTGCTGCCCTGCTGAGAGGCGTGGACCAGCTGGCTAATGCAGTAAAGATTACCCTGGGACCGAAAGGCCGCAACGTAGTTCTCGATAAGAAGTTCGGCGCACCGAACATTGTCAATGATGGTGTTTCCATTGCCCGTGAAATCGAACTGAAAGATCCCTTTGAAAATATGGGCGCCCAGCTCGTTAAAGAAGTAGCTACCAAGACCAATGATGTAGCCGGCGATGGTACCACCACCGCTACCCTTCTTGCCCAGTCCATGATTCATGAAGGCATGAGAAACGTAGCAGCCGGTGCAAACCCCATGGTCTTGAAAAAAGGCATTGAAGAAGCAGTAAAAGTTCTCGTAGATGAAATCAAAAAGAGAGCTGTTCCTGTTAAGACAAAAGAAGCTATCGCCCAGGTTGCTTCCATTTCTTCCGCAGATAAGACCATTGGCGGACTCATTGCAGACGCTATGGAAAAGGTAGGCAACGATGGTGTTATCACCGTTGAAGACTCCAAGACCCTTGGCACCAGCCTGAAGGTGGTAGAAGGCATGCAGTTTGACCGCGGCTACCTTTCCCCTTACATGGTAACGGATCCGGATAAGATGGAATGCGTCATGGATAATCCATACATCCTCATTACGGACAAGAAGATCAATATGCTCCAGGATATGCTGCAGCTCCTCGAACAGGTAGCCCGTTCCGGCAAAGAACTGCTGATTATCGCTGAAGATGTGGAAGGCGAAGCACTGGCAACCCTCGTTGTGAACAGGCTCCGTGGCACACTGAAATGCGCTGCTGTCAAAGCTCCGGGATTCGGCGATCGCCGTAAGGCTATGCTGGAAGATATCGCTATCCTCACCGGTGGCCATGTGATTTCTGAAGATATGGGCCGTAACCTCCAGAGCGCTACCCTGGATGACCTCGGCACCTGCCATCAGGTCCGCATCACAAAGGATAACACCACCATTGTAGGCGGTGCTGGTGATAAGGATGCTATTAAACACAGAGTAGAACAGATCCGCGAACAGTACAAAGAAGCGGTTTCCCAGTTCGATAAAGATAAACTGCAGGAACGTCTCGCTAAGATGAGCGGCGGCGTAGCAGTCATCGAAGTCGGCGCTGCAACGGAAGTAGAAATGAAAGATAAGAGACTCCGTATCGAAGATGCCCTGAATGCTACCCGCGCTGCTGTTGAAGAAGGTATCGTTGCCGGCGGCGGCACCACATTCCTCGACATCCAGAGCAGCCTGGATTCCATTAAGGCAGAAGGGGACGTAAAGACCGGCGTTAACCTCGTCCGTCACGCCATTGAAGCTCCTGTCCGCCAGATTGCTGACAATGCAGGTATTGAAGGCGCCATCGTAGCTGAAAAGGTCAAAGAAGCAGGCGAAGGCATCGGCTACAATGCAGCTGAAAATAAATATGAAAACATGCTGGAAGCTGGCATCGTAGATCCGGCAAAGGTAACCAGAAGCGCACTGCAGAATGCAGCTTCTATCGCTGCCCTTGTTCTTACCACGGAAGCTGTGGTAGGAGATATTCCGGAAGAAAAACCGGCTATGCCTCCTATGCCCCAGGGCGGTATGATGTAATCTGACTGTCATCCGTTGAAATGACAATGAAAGCCGGGGAAAATGAGTCAATCATTTTCCCCGGCTTTTTGACGTTCCAATTGCGGTTTGTCGAGCTGTTGAAGAGGTGCTGATGGATAGAGTCATTCGTGCGGGGCTTCTAGCTACTAGCCTCTAGCTTCTAGGAAAGCTCTACAGCCTACGGCACGAATGACTGGCGGAAATATCGAGTGGAAAGCGCCGCAGGCGAAACAGTTTTCCTAGCTGCTAGCCGCTAGAAGCTAGGAGCCCCGTGCGAGTGACTCTACCTCTACATACAAGCATGCTGATCGCCAATCCCCGCCAGCTCGACAAACTGAAATTGGCAGAGTTTCTTTGATTTGTCCGGCGATTTTGCGGAGGTCACAATTTTATGGGAGAGCCTGTGATAGAATACAAATAAGAAAGGAAGTCTTAGGATGGATGTAAAACTGAAACGGGTTTACGAAGCTCCTTCGGCGGGGGATGGATTCCGGATTCTTACGGACCGTCTCTGGCCCCGTGGTATTTCAAAAGAAAAGGCACAGCTGGGAGTATGGGAAAAGGCTATTGCTCCGTCGCCGGAACTCAGGAAGTGGTTTGGCCATGATCCGGAAAAATATGAGGAATTCCGGAAAAGGTATATGGAAGAACTGGCAGGCAACGAGGAAACAGACCATTTTGTCTCCCTGGTCAGGGAACATCTGGCAGAGGGGCCGGTGACGCTCCTCTTTGGCGCAAAGGATACGGAACATAACCAGGCCGTGGTACTGAAAGAATTTTTGGCACAGCGGTAGTTTTGAAGTTTGATCCGTTGTTCCCCATTTCATTTATCCCTGCATTGTCCCATGGTCCTGTGGTAAAATAACAGGAACATGGGATTTTTTGACTACAGGAGACAATTATGGAATCTTTAAAAACAGTGACAATCAGTAAACGGGCAGAGCTGGCGGCCAGGGGCGGGCATCCCTGGATTTATGGTACCGAGATTAAGAGTGCCGATGAGGGTATCGAAGCAGGAGATATTGTCCGTGTTCTCTCTTCAAAAGGGAAATTTATCGGAAGCGGGTTCTATAACCCCCATTCCAAAATCAGGGTCCGGATTTTCTCCACCAATGCCAATGATGTTTTTGATCAGGCCTTCTGGAAGCGGCGGGCTGCCTATGCCGTGGATTACAGGCTCCAGGTCATGCGGCCGGAAGATTATAACTGCTGCCGGCTGGTATTTGGTGAGGCAGACCAGCTTTCGGGAATGACGGTGGATCGGTTTGGCGATGTATTGTCCGTACAGGTCCTGTCTTTAGGGATGGAAAGACGGAAGAAGGTATTTCTTGATGGCCTGATTGAAGTGCTGCGGGAAAGAAATCTTCCTGTTTCCTGTATTTATGAACGGAATGATGTCAAAATCAGGGACCTGGAGGGCATGGAGCAGTATAAAGGATTTTATCATTCTGAGCTTCTGAATCCTGAACAGGAAAAGACACTGGTGGATATCGTAGAAAATGGGATCCGCTATACGGTGGATGTGGAGAACGGACAGAAAACCGGCTTTTTTCTGGACCAGAAGTTTAACCGCCTCGCTGCTGCGCAGATTGCAAAGGGCAGGCATGTACTGGATTGTTTCACCCATACCGGTGCCTTTGCCCTGAACGCTGCCAGAGGGGGTGCCGCTTCCGTGACGGCTCTTGATATTTCCCGGGAAGCCGTGGATATGGCTGCTCATAATGGAGAAATCAACCATCTTCCTATCCGTGCGGTGCAGGCGGATGTGTTTGAATACCTCACAAATTTGGACAGGACGAAGAACCATGACTACGATTACATCATCCTGGACCCGCCGGCCTTTACAAAGTCCGGAAAGACGGTGCATGAAGCGTTCCGGGGATATAAGGAAATCAATTACCGTGCCATGAAGATCCTGCCGAGAGGGGGCTATCTGGCCACCTGTTCCTGTTCCCACTTCATGGGGGAGGAACTGTTTGTGAAAATGGTGAAAGAGGCGGCCCGGGATGCGGGGGTGACTCTCCGGCAGATCGAGTTCCGGCAGCAGGCACCGGACCATCCGATCCTGATGACGGTGCCGGAAACCTGTTATCTGAAATTCTTCCTGTTCCAGATTGTATAATGAAAAAGAGCTTTGATAGGGGATATACCCTTGTCAAAGCTCTTTTATTTATTACAGCCAATTGCGGTTTGTCGTGCTGTTGAAGAGGTGCTGATGGATAGAGTCATTCGTGCGGGGCTTCTAGCCTCTAGCTTCTAGGAAAGCTCTACAGCCTACGGCGCTTTCTTCAATTTCCATCAGCTAACCTCAGCCCTGTGGGCAGCTCCTTCCCAAGGAAGGAGCCTCGTGCAGAGTCATTTTCACGTTTTAGGGTTAGAGTCGTTAGGAATCCAACTGCGGCAGAGCCGCTGTCCGTCAGCCTCCTTCCTCGGGAAGGAGGTGGCGCCGTAGGCGACGGAGGTTAGCTATAGGAAGCGCCGCAGGCAAATCAGCTTTCCTAGTAGCTAACAGCTAGAAGCTAGCAGCCCCGTGCGAGTGACTCTGCACACAAACATGCTAACCGCCAATCCCCAACAGCTCGACAAACTGAAAAATCGCCTTGCCCCATCTGCAGGGAATGCCTGGGACCGCGGTGGACCGCGTGAGCAGGAGCTGCATGGTTATGATCATGGAGGATCTCCTGGTCATCGATGCCATTACTTCCCTGGAGGATCCGGTTGGCTTTTTCGCCCCCCTGGTGGCAGACCTGGTCCAATAGGCAAATCACTTTGGAAAAAGAGACTCTATCGGCGTCCGGCTGACGGTGGAATGGGTAAAGAAACATCCCGATTTCCGGTGGTCCGACTTTTAGAAAACTGATTTGCTGGCTGGCATTTATCCGTAAGGAACAGAAGAAAAAAATCATGGAATAGGTATAATGGAATTGTATACAGTATCAGTGGCGATGATTTTCCTGATTACCTGAAGTACTATCCCCATACTATAAATTATAAATAAAAAAGGTATCTAACCGCAGGAACGGGGCACGGGAAATCAGATAAGGGGAGGCGGGAACCTTCTACTGCATGCAATATGGACTTGCTCCTGTTCAAAATATTGGGATCACTCTTGCCGGTGAGGTCTATTTCATTATCATTTATCAACCTGCTAATTAAGTCATTCTCCGCTTGTGGTCAGCCCGGTTGGGAGGATATGGGGGAAAGTTGTTATTTGGGGCAAATGATTATAAGATATAATAAAAGAAATGGAGGTGCGTCATATGTTTGAAGGAGTCAGCAAAAAAGACTGGAAACTATTCCAGGAAAAAGTGCCGGAATGGCAGGAAAGGTACATGGGAAAACTCATATGGGATTACATGGCCCATCTGCAGGGGGAAGGAAATCCATCGGAGAAATTCTGGTGGCTCGAAGAGCGGATATACAAGGATAAAAAAATGCCGGGTGTCCAGCTAACCTTGGACAAATGGAACGTGCCCTATGACTTGAAAAAACTGATCCTCACCGGTGCTATCACGTCATTGGATGATCTGGAAGGCTTCTCTGATAACCTGGTGGAATATGTGATGGATCTCGTATGGGAAGTCACGAAAAGGGGAACTTCCGGTTCCCGTATGGTCAGGGCATGGAGAAAAAAACACCTGTTGCCAAAGGAATAAATGGATACAGGGGAAGCGCTGATTCATTCGCAGAGTCAGATTTTATAAGGGGATGCACTGCTTCGTTATAACTCGGCCAAGAATAAAAGGAAGGCGCTTTAATGTGCAGAGAAAGTGTGCAGGTCCTGCATAGGACCTGCAAGCCAGCCGCACATTGGCGCTTTGCCTGCCCATTAAAGCGCTTTCCTTTCAGCGGCTGGCCGATCAACTTATCTTGGCTCAGCAGTCCTATGCAGGACTGCTGCCTTAAATAGCTCGCTATTCGCGTCGAGCTATTCCTCGCATTGCATAAAAATCCAAGAATGAAATCTGACAACGATTTAATCAGTGCTTCCCTAGAAGCCCCCGCCCGTTCGTACGTAGACACATCTATCCGACACCCGGCCCGAAGGGCCTGTCCAGCTCAAGGCTCAAGGCCCCATCTGTATGGCCTCACACTGAGACACCGGTCAGGACAGAACGCAAAAAACCGCAGGGCCGAAGTCCTGCGGTTTGGATTTCTTATTTCTTTAAGAACGGTACGATGGCGCTGCCGTGGGGGATGATGTTGATGGAGTAGTCCGTCTTTCCTTCCTTTGCCAGCTGCGCTCTGGCCAGTTCCCAGGCTTCTTCCACCGAGGCCACGGGGATCTGGTGGGTCTTTTCCCGGAGGATGTCGAAGTTTTCCGGCCGGGTGACGATGTACACTGTGTGGGTCATAGCGGTAATCAGGTTTTCAAAGGCCACGAAGAAAGGAATGGTGAAGCAGCTGCGTAGGCCCTTTTCCATTTCCGTGAGGTCCTTGTACTTGAAGCTTCCCAGGTAGGCCGGGGGTTCCATGATGTCTTCCGCTTCAATCATGGTGATGATGATGCCGCCCTTTTTCGTGGCGATTTCTGCGGTGGTGTAGCACTTGGTGCCCTGGTAAAGGTTCGTGTCCTTCGGATAGCCGCCGGCGGATACGATGGTCACATCGGCCTGCTGTTTCATGGGGACCTTCTGCATGCGGTAGGTTTCTTTTGTTCCTTCCAGCCATGCCTTATAGGGGTCGCCGCCTACCATGGAGGAAACTTTCCCTTCCTCGTTAATGATGGAGTGGACGAGGAAGCAGGGGTTCACCATGTCGCAGGCTTCCTGCATGTCTTCGGATACCGGATTTCCTTCGATTTTCAGGAGTTTGGCGTCCGGGTTCAGCCCGCTTCCCAGGGTGGGTCCCAGAGCGTGGCAGTGGTTCTGCTGTACGGTCTCAAAGCCTGCGACTCCCGGAAGAATGAGTTTCCGGCCACCGCCGAAGCCTGCCATATCATGGGTGGACACGGCATTGATGAGAATCACCTTGTCCGCTTTGGCTACCCGGGTATCGATCCACACGTCGGTGCCCAGTTTTGTGGTGCCCATGTGGGTGAGCATGGATTTATCTGTGGAAATGTGCTGGTACATTTTGATGCGCCGGGCCACTTCTTCCCCTACACAGGTCACGTTTTCTTCATCCGTATGGGGACGGTGGGTGCCCTGGGCGAAGACGATGTAAATGTCATCATCCGGCACGCCGGCCCGGTTCAGTTCGTTCACCACGTGGATGGTGAATTCGGAGGCCCGGTTCCAGGCGCGGGTAATGTCCGCCACCACCAGGCATACCTTATCCCCCTTGTGGACCACTTCCGTCAGGGGCTTGGAGCCGATGGGGTGGCGCATACACTCCAGGGTGGCTTCCTTTACATCACAGGCCGGAGTGGGTACGCCCTCCAGCACATCGGAAATATGCTCTTCCGGAAGCATGACAGACTGCGTTCCGCGGCCATAGGCCAGTTTGAATTCTTTGAGACCCATATTATCTTTATCCTCCCTGCTGCTATCCTTCTATGGTACCGGTCATATCCGGTGGTTGGTTTCTCTCTATTATATTACAGCGCCGGTGCCTGTGGAAAGGGGGAAGCCGGGGATTGAGGCCTTTAGTCAGGAAGCTCCGGAGCCGGTCTCCAGCGGACCGGCGGGGTGCCTGCTTTTCAGCTTTCTGCCTCCATTGCCCGGCGGAGGCGCTGGAGGATATGGTCCCGGCTTCGGTAGTAGGAGGAGCGGCTCTTTCCGGTTTCCCTCAGGATCTGGGGCACGCTTTTTCCTTGGAGGAGGGCATCCAGGATTTTTCTCTCATCCGGCGGGAGCTTCAGGGTGGCCAGGGCCCGGTGGAGGGCCTCCAGGGGCCGCTCCCGGCCGCAGGGATCTTCTGCTGCCATTTCTTCTTCCTCCTCCTTATACACTTCATGGCTGCTTCGCTTCATGGCCTTCCGGATCATCCGGGTCTTGGCCCAGTACAGCCGCTGCCTGATATACCAGGCGAAGTAGATGCCCTTCTCCCGGTCAAAGTCCCGCAGGGATTCCAGAAAGACAACGACCAGGTCCTGCCTGATGTCTTCCCAGTCCATCCGGGTCTCTCCGGCCGCCAGCCGGCGGAAGAGGGGCTCGTAGCGGCGGATGAGGGCCATCACCGCCTCCTTACTGCCATTCTGGGCAGCTTCCAGTAATTTCTTTTCTTCTTCATAGTTCTCCTGTCTTTTCATGATTGCCTGTTTCCGGCATGCCTTTTGTATTTCCGCGGATGGTTTAAGCATAGGGAAATCATGAATAGAACGCAAGTTCGCTACTGGGGCATGGAACAGGCCATTTTCGCCCTTCGGCAGCCTGTAAGCGTGAAAAATGACCTTACAGAGGCTGGCAGGGCTCTAGGGAAGCGCTGATTAATTCGCAGAGTCCGATTATACATGTATTTTCATGCAATACTGCGTCATAATCCTCCTTAAATAGCTCGCTATTCGCGTCGGATTATTCCTTGTATTGCATGAAAATACAAGAGTATAATCGAACAACGATTTAATCAGTGCTTCCCTAGCTGCGGTAAGAGGGAAATGGGGGAAGGAAAAATATTTCTTTTCTCCGGAACATTTCCTTTCGCCAGAGAACTATAGAGACAGGAAATGCCTGCTGCGAAAGGAGATCAATTATGAACCATTTACTGGAGTCCGGGAAGGACCTGGCCAGCTGCTTTCCTCTGAAAGTGACGGGGTCCCTCCTCTTTCTTGTGGCCGCACACCATGCCCTTATGTTTCTCTGTTTTTCCCTGCTGGTACTGCTGGACCTTCTGGCCCGGTGGCTGGCTATTGCCGCTTCCCTTCTCCGGGCAGAGGGGGACAGGGAGCCCTCTCTCCTGGCCATGGCCAGAGCCATTCCCCGGGCCCGGAAGCTGGGGCTCATCCGGAGCCGGATCATGAAGGAACGGGGGCTGTCGAAGCTGATTCTTTACAATATCTGCGTTCTGGCGGCGGGCTGTGCGGATTACCTGCTCCAGGGAGCCGGCCAGCCTTCGGACATGGTGTCCCTGGCCATCAGCTACCTGGCGGCGTCGGAGGCCCTGTCGGTCATTGAAAACCTGTCGGAGGCGGGCTTTACGTCCATGGCCCTTCTCCTCAAGCGTCTGAAGGGGGTGGGAAAATGAAGTGGGGTATCGATGTATCGGAGCACAATGGGGTGATCCCCTGGAGCGCCCTGAAAAAGACGGGCCTCTCCTTTGCCATTCTGCGGCTGGGCTGGGGGCAGTACCATCTGGATGAAAGGTTTTATGAAAATATCAATGGTGCCCTGGCGGCAGGCATAGAAACGGGTATCTATTACTACAGCTATGCCCTGACACCGGTGGAGGCGGCCCGGGAAGCCCGGTTTGCAGCCTTCGTGCTCCGGGACGGCGGCCTTTCGCCGGAGTATCTGGCCATGGGCTGCTGGCTGGACATGGAAGATGGGGACCGGTACAAGGAAAAAAACGGCCTCACCCATGGGGAGGCCATCACCGCCATATCCGCCGCCTTCCTGGAGGAAATGAAGAAGGAGGGCTATCCTGCCGGCATTTACGGCAGCTGGGACTGGCTGACCCATAAGATACACAGGCCGTCCCTGCCGCCGGGTACACCGGTGTGGTGCGCCCAGTGGGGCAGGGAATGTAATTTTCCGGGCGCCGCTATCTGGCAGTTTACCAATGCCCTCCGCCTGGAAGGCCTGGAACTGGACGGGGATATCTGTATAGGCTAGTGAGAAGATAACGGCTGTACGGATGGTGGCATTTAGCCTTGAGCCTTGAGCCGGACAGGCCCTGCGGGCCGAGTGACAGATGAATAAGTGGACGTGCGAACGGGCGGAGGCTTCTAGCCGCTAAAAGCTAGCAGCTAGAAGCTGGCAGCCCCGTGCCGGTGACTCTGTCCATTAGCATGCCAATCCGCCGCTAAGCGGCGGGACCTCAACTCTCAAATTTCAATTCTATAAATTTCCCGGGACACTTTCCCCTTTCCCGGCACTATACAGGCAGAGAAGCGAAGAGGAAGCCCGGCGCGCGGGGGCACGTCAGAAACTTCTCCATTGATTCCATGATGTATGAAGAAAGGACAGAACCTATGAAGAATCTTGCACTCGTATTCAAAACCAGTGGTAACTCCACCATGACCATCACCATTGCCAGCCCGAAGGACAATGTGACCCTGGATGAGGCGAAGGCGGCAGCGGAGAAGCTCATTCCTATCCTCGTCACCAACGCCGGTGCCGATGTGGTGGCCCTGGACAGGGCCAGCGTCATCACCACCTCCTCCGAGGACCTGGCGTAAGGTATTGATTCAGTTGTAAAAAAAGAAAGGAACCTATTATGGCAGCAGTGAAAGCAATTTCCGATGTAAAACTTCAGGTCCGTTTCAATAACGGTACCACCGCCGCAGGCAAAGCGGCTGTGAAAACGGTAACCCTGTCCCAGGTGAAACTGGATGCTACGGACCAGCAGCTCCTGGATGCAGGCAATGCGCTGGCCGGACTTTCTTCCCTCACCCTGAACGGGGTAAGACGGGTGGATACCGGTGACCTCAGCGATGGCGCCGGCGCCTGACGAATGACATAAGAAAAGCACGGACCTTCGGGTTCGTGCTTTTTGCCATGTAAAAACAGAATTGAATTGTGTGGAGAGAATTGAGGTCCTGTACCTTAGGCGCGGCCCTTGTCCAGGAGCCTGCAGGCGTTGGATTGTCTGATGGCTCAGCTGCGAAGAAGCCGCTGGATCTCAAATCTGTTTATTTGTCGTAAATGATGAGGCCCATGAAGACGAGGTCTTCATCGCCGATGTTTTCCAGTCCGTGGCGGTCACCGCTCTTGCAGAATGTGGCATCACCGGGACCTACTTCGTAGGTGCTGTCGTTATCGGTGTAAAGTCCCCGGCCCGAGAGGATATAGTAGATTTCCCCATCTCCTTTGTGCTGGTGGATGCCCATGGAGCAGCCTTTTGCCAGAGTGCATTTTACATAAAGCCGGCATTTGTCCTTCAGAATCTCAGGCCCCGCAATGGGCTGGAGAATGATGCGGCCTTTGCCGCCATTGGGATGTTCAATGATTTTGGGTGGCAGTTTTTCAAGCATAGGATGACCTTCTTTCTTTGACATAGGGCGGGCAGTTCTGCCTGCGGTGGTTGTGCGGCTGGGTGTCGGATGAACAGGGGGAGCCTTGAATTGGTCTGCCGCTTCGAGGCCCATACCCTCCCTCAGCCTGTGGCCGGAGCCGCTGATGATATCTGACGTCTCATGGCTGGAGAACCGGCAAAGGGCATTCCATCTCTTCACTCCGTTCAGCCATGAAGGGAAAAGCGGACAGCGGTCAGCCTTCTTCGGTATGTCCCACTGTTTCACTGGCCCATTGACCGGTCAGCCCTTTTGTCCATTTTCCCACAAGGAGGGTACGAAAACAATAGGAAAATCTTTTCATGGTGCCATGGGAGAATGATATAATGGTATAGGAATTTTTCATAGTTCATGAAAGGAAGGAAAGGAATCCAATATGGTAAACGTATTAGGGGCCGATTTCCGTACGCCCACATTCTGGCAGCGACTCGCTTTTATCATTGCCATTACGGTGGTAGGGACATTTGGCTATTCCATCGGCGTCAACGTATTCCTTGTACCCCACCAGTTCCTGTCCGGCGGCCTGACCGGTATCGCCATGATTCTGTATTACCTCACCGGTTTTCCTATTGGCCTGGGAAACCTGCTGCTCAATGTGCCGATTCTCCTTTTGTCTCTTAAATTCATGGGTAAGTTTTATACCCTTATCACCATCCTGGGCACGGTGCTGTGCTCCGTATTCATTGACCTTACCTCGTTCCTTTCGGCGTACAATGTGGTGAAGGATCCCCTGGTGGCCGCTATTTCCGGCGGCGTGGTACTGGGGGTGTCCATGGGTGTCCTGTACCGGTACAACAGCAATACCGGCGGCCTCGATGTGATTGGGGCTATCCTGAAGAAATACTATAACCTGGAAATCGGATACGTAGTATTTGCCCTGAATTTCGTCATTGTCACAGCGGGAGCCTTCATCTTTACCCTGGAGCCCGCTATCTGCACCCTTATCGCCATGTATATCAATGCGAACCTTTCCAGCCGTATCGTCATCGGCTTTGCCCAGAGGAAGGCGGCCTTCATCGTGTCCGATAAACCCCTGGAAATCTCGGACGCCATCCTTCGGAATATTCACCACGGCGCAACGCTCCTCTACGGCCAGGGCGCTTTCTCAGGGGTGGAAAAGAAAATCGTCTTTGCCATCGTGGACCTTACCCAGATTACCAGGGTCCGCCATCTTATTGAAGACATCGACCCCTCGGCGTTCCTTTTCATCATGAACACCACCGATGTCATCGGCCGGGGCTTCACCCGCCCCCTGTCCACAGCCCATAATATGCCCCATTCTGTCCGCTACATCTGTGATAAAGAAGGGAACCTGGTACCCACCCACATGTGGTCCTATGAAATGGAGTCGGAAGCCCATCCGGAGGATGAGGGGAAGGGGAAATGATGTTTTGGGGTGCTGCTGGACAGAGTCATCTGGGGCGGGGCAGCTAGCTACTAGCTTCTAGCTGCCAGGAAAGCTGGTCAGCCTACGGCATGGGGCTCTCTGTTGGATGCATCGGATGGAAAGCGCCGCAGGCGAATCAGTTTTCCTAATAGCTAGCCGCTAGCTGCTGGAAGCCCCGCCCTGGATGATTTTATCCGTCAACACGTAAATTCACACTCACTATTTCCCCATCCTTGACAGATAGAACAATGCCTATTATAATAGCGGGTAATAAGAACCATGCGATGAACAGGAATAAGCCCTGTCGGAAATGACAGAGAGCCGGGAGGATGGAAACCGGTATGGAAGAGGGGCGTGTCGCCTGTGAGCTGGGGGCTGAAAGAACAGTAAGCCCACCGTCTGTCCGCGTTAAGGATATGGAGTATAATGCAGGGTGGTACCGCGCCATGAGCGCCCTTGTCCGATGGGACAGGGCTTTTTTTGTACCATTCTCCATGCTCCCTAAGGTATAAGTGAGAGTGGTACCGCGCCGATGCGCCTCTTTCCGTGGATTTCCCATGGAAAGGGGCTTTTTGGGTTGGCGGTACGGTGCTAACGGATTGGCGCACCGGCATGGGGCTTCTAGCTTCTAGCGGCTAGCTGTCAGGAAAACTGATTCGCCTGCGGCGCTTTCAATCGGGGTATCCGTAAATAAGCCATGCCGTAGGCGGTTCAGCTTTCCTAACCGCTAAAAGCTAGTAGCTAGAAGCCCCCGCACCAACTGACTCTATCCATCAGCAGGTAAACCGGCGGCGAAGCCGCTGGACCTCAACTCTCAATTCTCAGGTTTCAATTCTCATACAGGAGGAACCATTATGAAAACAGCTACCGAAAAACGTATTGATTTCCGTAATAATCTGAAGTCCCATAAAATCATGGTCACCCCCGGGGTAGGGGATGCCCTGGCAGCCCGGATTGCCGAGCTTGCCGGTATGACCTGCATCACCATGGGCGGTTACTCCGTATCCGCTTCCCGTCTGGGACAGCCGGACGTGGGCCTTCTTTCCTGCTCCGAAATGGCAGAGCAGCTCACGGGCATCTGCAACGCCGTAAATATCCCGGTCATCGCTGACGGTGATACGGGCTACGGCAATGCGCTGAACGTGATCCGCACGGAGCAGATGTTTGAACAGGCCGGGGCTGCCTGCATTTTCTTCGAAGACCAGGCATGGCCGAAGCGCTGCGGCCACATGGATGGGAAGCAGGTTATTTCCGCCGAAGAACATGCCCAGAAAATCCGGGCCGCCGTGGATGCCCGTTTCGACAAGGAAACCATGATCATGTCCCGCACCGACAGCCGGGCTGTATACGGCATTGACGACGCCATCGAACGGAGCAAGCGCTACGCCGATGCGGGCGCAGAAATCTGCTTCGCCGATGGTATCGGAAGCCGGGAGGAACTGGAAAAATTCGCCCGGGGCATGGAAGGCAGCGGCGCCTACATTGTGGCCAATATGATTGAAGGCGGCAAGACGCCTCTCATTCCGGCCAGGGAACTGGAAGAAATGGGATTCTCCGTGGTCTTCTGGGCCTGCAGTGCTGTATACACCATTTCCAAAGCCCTCTACGACCTGTTCACCGGCCTCGAAAAGAACGGAACCACCGAAGCTACGGCAGACCGGATGATTGAATTTGGCAAGTTCAACCATATTATCGGCCTGGATACTTACAAAGAACTGGAACGGAAATACAAGGTAGACCGGGACGACTGAGGTTGTCCCTTTCTCCTCTCCATTTCCCGGTGCTCTTCCCGATTTGCCGAAATGGATGGAAACAAGTAAAATAGGGAAGAGAACCTTAAGGAGGCGTACCCATGATTACACCAATGGACATCCATAATAAGACTTTCTCCAAGAGCCTTCGGGGCTACAGTGAAGAGGAGGTCAACGATTTTCTCCGGCAGATCGTGACGGACTATGAACAGATTTACCGGGAACATCGTGAAATGGAAGAACAGATGGACCAGATGAAGACGAAGCTGGCCAACTATGAAAAAATTTCCGAAACCATGACCAACACCCTGCAGCTGGCCAAGGATACCGCAGAAAACGTGAAGAAGAATGCAAAACGGAATGCGGACATCCTCATTGCCAATGCGCACCAGGAGGGAAAGCGGACGATTCGTGATGCCGAAGAATCCCGGCGCCGGCTCATGGAAAACATGATCCGCACCGAAGGCAACATGAAGACCTACGTAGGCAAGATCCGGAGAGACCTGGAGCTCGCCCTGGCCGCTATCGACGCCATGGATAAGCTGGAAGTTCCCACCATGGCAGGTTTCCCGGCACTGGAAGAAAAGAAGGAAGAACCGGCTGAAGCAGCAAAGGAAGAAACACAGGAAGCAGCACCGGAGGAACCGGCAGCGCCTGCAGAAGAAGCAGAGGAACCGGCTCCCGCTGAAGCGCCGGAGGCGGAAGCTCCTGCAGAAGAAGAGGCGGACACCGAAGAAAAGCCGGAAGAACCGGCTGAAGAAAAACCGGAAGCCTGAATCCAATGAAAAAACATCCCCACCTCGTGGCGGGGATGTTTTTTTATTGGTTTCGGTCTTTTAGCGGGAGGGTGCATCAGCCTGCGGCGGTTATGTGGCTGGGCGGCGTGCACCCGTGCGGGGGCTTTTAGCTTCTAGCTGCTAGCTGTTAGGAAAGATGACTAGCCTACGGCATGAAAAAGCAGCCGGGAACATGAATTGAAAGCGCCGCAGGCAAACCAGTTTTCCTGGCAGCTAGCAGCTAATAGCTAGAAGCTCCGCATGTTCGCATGCCCGCCAGCCACACAAGCGGCGCAGCCGCGGAACCGGGGCTCTCAACTCTCTTCACTCAAATCTATTTATACAGCACATCCAGCACCTGCTTCATTTCGGCGGCGGTGAGCTGGCCGGGGGCGCTGGCTTCTTTTCCGGCGGCAAAGGTGAGAGGACCGCCCATGCGGTTTCCGGCGGCCCTGGTGAGGACGCCCAGGGGACCCATGGCGATGGTGACTACCGGAGTTTCCGGAAAGCGGGTCATCCTTTTGGCGGCGGCGGAAATAAGGGCTGCTGCATCTGCCGGTGTTTCCGGCATGACTGCGATTTTCAGGATATCCGGGTGGAAAGCGGCCATGGCTTCCAGGGTGTCCGTGATTTCATCTTCCGGAAGGGCCCGGTGGAAGCTGTGGAAACTCATGAGGAGGGGAATTTTCTTTTCTCTGGCCTTCGCCATGAGGACCTTCGTATCCATGGGGTCATGGCCATATTCCACGTCCAGTACATCGGCCCACCGGGAGGAAAGGAGGAGGGAAAGGATGGAGAAATAGGTGTCCTCGTCCATGTCGTGGACCCCGCCCTGCCTCTTCGTGCGGACTGTGGTAAGGAGGGGAGTATCTTTGAAATGGTTGCGGATGATGCGGCAGGCTCTGTCCAGGTCTGACGGACCGTGGAAACCGTCCCGGTTCATGAGGTAGTCCACCCGCCACTCCAGCATGTCTAAAGGAACAGAGGCCAGGGAGGCGCATTCCTGCTCCAGGGCCTCGAAATCGGAGGACACCAGGGGAACGCAGATTTTCGGCTTTCCTTCGCCGATGGTACAATTTCTGATTTTCAGCATGACAGACTCCTTTCAGGGGATTTCCCAGCCCCTGGGGGCATGGTTCAGGACTTCACAGCCGGTGTCGGTGACAAGGACTAGATCTTCAATGCGGACACCGAATTTTCCGGGGAGGTATACGCCGGGTTCTATGGAAAAGATCATGCCCGGCTCTGCAGTGAGGGGAGAAGAGGAAGACACTTCTCCCTCTTCGTGTTCTTTGATGCCGATGAAGTGACCCAGACGGTGGGTAAAGAAGGGACCATAGCCGCCTTTGGCGATGTAATCCCGGGCTGCCCGGTCCAGTTCGGAAAGAGGAATGCCGGGGCGGACGAGGGATTCCGCCAGCTCCCCGGCTTCCCGGACCAGGGTGTGTACTTTCTTTTCTTCCTCCGAAGGGGTGCCGGTGAGGAAGGTGCGGGTCATATCGGAGCAGTAGTGGTCCTTCCGGCAGCCTATATCAAAGAGGGCCACATCCCCTTCATGGAACACCGTGTCGTCAGGCATGTGATGGGGGTCGGCGCCGTGGGGACCGAAGGAAACGATGGGCGGGAAGGAGAAGCCCTCTGCCCCCTCTTCCCCGTAGATGGCAAGGAGTCGGCGGGCGCATTCCTTTTCTGTCACCCCATCATGGAGAAAGCGGGCAATCCGCTCCATGGCCCGATCATTGATGAAGGAGGCGAGGCGCATGGTATCTGTTTCTTCTCCGTCCTTGATGGCTCGGGTCCGGTCCACGGCGGGGGAACCGTTTTTGAAGGACAGGTCCTTCCGTTTCTCCATGAGGGAAAGAAGGAAATGGGAGGGCCAGAATTTATCGATGCCTACGGTCCCATCCGGCAGGTGGCGGGAGAGGAGGGCCAGACCGTCTTCTCCGTCTTCAAAGGAAATATCTGCCGGTAAACCTGCCTTTTCCGCCTCCTCCGGAGAAAGGTCCATGCCTTTGGCCAGGGGGAAGAGGCGGTTTCGGATCCAGAGGGCGCTGCCCTTTGCGGGAACCAGAAGCACCGTGAGCCGTTCCCCGGGATGGATGGTTTCTCCCGTCAGATACCACAGGGCAGCGGGCTCGGAAACCAGGAGGGAGGAAAGGCCCATTTCTTCCATCCGCCGGCGGACAGCGGCCAGCCGGTTTGCATGCATATCGTTCATGGTATCACTCCTTAAGAATAAATTAACCCTATTATATAACGAAAAAATAGAATTGAGAATTGAGGTTTGAGAATTGAGGTCCAGCCGCTTCGCGGCAAAGGCAGAGTTGAGATTTGAGAGTTGAGGCCCTGCCTGCGGCGCTTCCACCGGAATCCCTCTGTCTGCTTCGCAGACATCATTCCGGCCGGACCACAAAAGGAAGGTGCCTTAGTGTGCAGTGAAGGCACCAACCTGGGCCTGGCTCAGCAGTCCTCTGCAGGACTGCTGCCTTTGAAAAAGGGAGACTTTCCAATAGCGGCTGCCGCCGCAGTTGGATTCCTGATGACGCCCCCAAAAAATTGCAATTGACTCAGCAGGAGGTTCTCTTCCCCAAAGAAAACTGCCAACGGCTGAGAGATGGTGATGGAAATTGATGGTCCTGGGCCCACAGGGCCCTATACACTCGATCTCGGCCTCGGTCTCAATCTCATTTGCCCGCAGGGCCTGTGCAGCTCGATGCTTCAGGCTAAAGGCTCAATGTCTCTGCCTGTTCATACAAAAACCATCCATACAAGGGCCAGCTGAATATTGTATAATATATGTAAATTAATTCATGAATCTGTTAATTCATAGGAATAGTATATGAGGTGTAATATGTTTGTTCACGAAATAATCAATGGGGCGGACCCTTCCCATATTGCCATCGAAGGGGACGGGGAATTCACGTACGGAGAACTGGCGGAGCTGGTCCGTCTGTACCGCAACAGCCTCTATGAAATGGGAATCCGGGAAGGCATGAAGGTAGGTCTGTACTCCGCCAACCGACCGGAATTTATTTTTGCATACCTGGCGGTCATCAGTCTGGGTGCCGTCATTATTCCTGTCAATAACTCCCTGGTGGACCGGGAAGTGGACTATATCCTGAAGGATGGGGAAGCAGCGCTTCTCATCACCGATACGGACCTGGATGTATTCTGTCCTTCCGTGGATATCCATGACCTGGATTTCCGGGCAAGGGACAACCGGGCGAAAGAGGCGCCGCCATTTCCGGAGGACCTGACGGAGGACGATGTGTGTGCCCTGGTCTATACCTCCGGCACCACCGGAAGTCCGAAGGGCGCCATGCTGACCCATAAAAATCTCATGAGCAATGTGCTGCAGTTTGTACAGGCAGTGGATTACGGGCCGGAGGATAAGATTCTCTGCGTGCTGCCCCTGTTCCACTGCTATGGCCTCACTACGGTGCTCCATGTGGGTCTCTATGCCCATTCTACACTGGTCATCCTCCGGACGAAGAGCCCTTCGGAAATCATCAATGCCATTGTGAAGTATTCCATCACCATTGCCATCATGGTACCGCCAATGTACAATCTCCTGGCCCGCCGGGGAGACCCGTCCCTCATGGTGACGGTGCGGGACTTCATTTCCGGCGGCGCCCCTATTCCCCAGCCCGTGTCCCAGACTTTCTTTGACCGGTTCCACCATCCCGTGCGGGAGGGCTATGGCCTCACTGAGGCATCGCCGGTGGTGAGCGTCCTGCCGGCGGACCGAATCAAGTATCTCACCGTAGGGCCTGCCATCCCAGGGGTGGAAACAAAGATTGTGACCGGTGAAGAGGGACCCTACAAGCCCGGTACCGTGGGAGAGCTCATGGTGCGGGGAGACAACGTGATGAAGGGGTACTGGAAGAAGCCGGAGGAAACGGCAAAGGTCCTGGAGCCCGATGGATGGCTTCATACGGGAGACCTGGCCTACATGGACGAGGACCGGTTCATCTACATTGTGGACCGGCTGAAGGACCTTATTATTGTGAACGGGGAAAATATCTACCCCGGTGAAGTGGAAGATTGCATTTATGAAGTAGAAGGGGTCTCGGAATGTGCGGTCATCGGCCACCCGGATCCTCTCCGGGGCCAGGCGGTCTGGGCTTACGTGGTCATGAAGGAAGGGTACCCCTTCGACGAGAACAAAATCCGGAAATACATGGCCCGGAATATTGCAAGTTACAAGATTCCCCGCCGCTTCATTCCCATGGATGCGCTGCCGAAGAATGCATCGGGAAAGATCCTGAAGCGGGCGCTTCGGGATAAATGAGGATACAGAAAAAAGCCGGGAAACAGGAAAACTGTTTCCCAGCTTTTTTCTGTGCTGGTGGGTAGAGTCACTCCCGCGAGGTTTCTGGCAGCTGAGGAAGCGATTTCATCAGTGCTGCCCTGGAAGCTTCGCATGAGTGGCTCTGTCCATCAGTGTAAAAAACCAATCCCATGCTCCTTACAGTGCGCCCAACGTTTTCATCATTTCATAGACTGCGGTCAGCGGGAGGCCTACTACGTTGTCGTAGGAACCCTGGATACCCTCCACCAGGAGGGTGCCGAGCCCCTGGATGCCGTAGGCGCCGGCTTTGTCCATGGGTTCCCCGGTGGCGATGTAGTCTTCGATTTCCCTGTCCGTGAGAGAACGAAAACGGACTTCGGTGGTGGTGACGGTGACGAGGCTGCGGTCCCTGTAGAGGATGGCGGTGCCGGTCTTTACAAAGTGGTCACGGCCCGAGAGGAAGCGGAGCATCCGGAAGGCGTCGTCCCGGTCCTTCGGCTTCCCGAGAATCTTTCCGCCGACAGTTACGATGGTATCGGCGGCCAGGAGAGGGAGCGATTCCTTTCCCCCGCGGTCGGCCCCTTCTGCCTTACCCAGGGCATTCAGGGCACACACCAGGTCCGGACCGGCAAAGGAAGACAAAAGGGGATGGTTTATTTCGGATTTCTGCTTTTCCGCTTCTTCCGGCGTTTTCACTTCATTGAAATGACTTTTTACGATGCGGGGCTCCCAGTGAATCTGGAGGAGCAGTTCCTTCCGGCGGGGAGACGAGGAAGCGAGAAGAATGTTCATGGAATGGTCCTTTCTGGGGAATCATGGGAGAGTGGGACAGCAGGCTGGTGGAGCCGTAGAAATCGGCTTACTGGTTTACCGCTGATGGACATCAGAGAGAATCGGCGGCGAAGCCGCAGAAACTCAACTCTCAAATTTCAAACCTTAGCCGCTAAGCGGCTTCTCTCACAGCGCTTTCCGGTAAATGGCGATGAGGTCTTCTTTCGTGAGGGGGACGAAGCCCTGGATAATGCCATCTTTTCCTTTCCAGGCAAGGTCGTTGTCCGCCATTTCTTCGAAGTGGCTGTCATCGATGGAAATGGCGGAAAGGGAACCGGGGAGCTGGAGGGAGGTGGTGAGGAATTTTTTCAGTTTCTTTATGCCTTTCCGGGCGGTCTTTTCCGGATTCTTTCCCTCTTTTACGCCCATCACATGAACGGCGAAGCGGGCGAGGCAGGGCGCCGTTTCTTCAGAGAGCACATGGCTCATGAAAGCCGGCGTGAGGATGGCCAGCCCCAGACCGTGGGGAATGTCGTACCAGGCGGACAGTTCGTGCTCCAGACCGTGGCAGCTCCATGCCACACTGTGGCCCCGGTCGATGAGGTCATTGATGGCCCATTCCGAGTCCCAGAGGAGGTTGGCCCGGGCTTCTTCATTGCTCCCTTCTGCCATGGCGATGGGAGCCCATCGGATGACGGAGCGCATCATGGATTCCATAAATCCGTCCATGGAATCAAAGCCCTCTTCCCGGTTCAGGTATACCTCCAGGAGATGGGACAGGATGTCCGCACTGCCGGAGGCTGTCTGGAAGGGGCTCACGGTGTAGGTATTCCGGGGGCAGAGGAAGGAAACTTTCGGCCGCAGGGGCTCCGTGGTCCATCCGTATTTCTCCAGGGTCTGGGGATTCGTAATGACGGCGCAGCTGTTCATCTCGGAACCGGTGGCGGCCATGGTGGGGATGGCGATGAGGGGAAGGGCCCTGGTGAGCTGGACCCGGTTCTTCACCAGGTCCCAGGGATCTCCCTCATAGGCGGCGCTGCCGGCGATGACCTTGGCCGTATCGATGACACTGCCGCCGCCGGCTGCGATGATGAGGTCGATACCCCCTTCCCGGCAGAGCCGGGCGCCCTGGTAGGCCAGGGCAATTTCCGGATTTGGCTTGACTCCGGAAATTTCATAGCCCGAAAGGCCGGCTTTTTCAATTTCGCTGATAATGGTGTCGTAGATGCCGTTCTTCTTGATGGAACCGCCGCCGTAGACAAGAAGGACCCGGCTGCCCCAGCGGGGCAGTTCTTCATGGAGATGGGACAGGGCATCGTTTCCAAAATATACTTTTGTAGGATTATGGTAGATAAAAGGGTCAACCATGGTGTAACCTCCTGAAATAACTATTTTTCTTTTATTATACCCTATGATAGGGGAAATGGATTTCCCAAGTCCGGGCTTTCCGGGAAAGGTAGAAATCAGTGGAATTTTGGCGGGAAATAGAGTAAAATACAGGGAACAATCACAGGGCCCGGTATTTAGGGAAGCGCTGATTAATTCGCAGAGTCAAATTTTATAAGGATTTTTATGTAATACTGCGTCATAATCCTCCTTAAATAGCTCGCTATTCGCGTCGGATTATTCCTTGCATTACATAAAAACCCAAGAATAAAATCTGACAACGATTTAATCAGTGCTTCCTTGGCCCGTAGGAGAGGAGAATGGTAGAATGAATTTCAAGAAGATTTTTGGTATGGTAATGGCAGGGATCATGGCACTGGCGGTGTCCCTGTCTTTTGCAGGCTGTGGCGGCGGAAGCGGAAGCACGTCATCCGGCGGAGGAGAAAAGAAGCCGGTGAAGGTGTCCCTGGCTATGCTGCGGCTTACGAGCAGTGCTCCCCTTTTCATCGCCATGGACAAGGGGTACTTCAAGGATGAGGGCATCGACATCGATGCCCAGTGTTTCGATGCGGCCCAGCCCATCGCCGTAGCCACGGCTTCGTCCAAGGTGGACGTGGGAGCCACCGGCATCACCGCCGGCCTCTACAACATGGCCGCCAAGGGGCAGAAGCTCTATATCGTGGCCGATAAGGGACGGGAAGAAAAAGGATATTCTTCCTCCGCCCTCCTGGCTTCCACCGCAGAATATGACAATGGCCTCACGTCTATTGAAGGGCTGAAGGGAAAACGGGTAGGCATTACCCAGAAAGGATCCACCTTCCATTACATGCTGGGACGGATGCTGGAATCCAAGGGCCTTACCCTGGACGATGTGACCGTGGTGCCCCTGGGCAAACTGTCCGCCGTCATGGCAGCTCTCCAGAGCGGCCAGATCGATGCCTGCATCCTGAATGAACCGAATATTACAAAGGTCAAGAACGAAGGGTACGGTAAAGAAATTATCCAGGTCAGCGCTGTGATGCCTTACCAGACAAGCGGCATTTTCTACTCCCCGGAATTTGCAAAGAATAAGGATGCCGCCGTCCGTTTCATGAAAGCCTACAACCGGGCCTGCAATGAATACTACAATGCGGTGGTGGACAAGAAGGATCCCCAGAAGCTGGATGAAGTGGTGAAGATTATCTCCAAGTACGTGAAGACACCGGAAGAGGATATCCGCCTCGGCCTGCCTTACATCGATAAGAACGGGGTTCTCATGGCCGATGATATCAAGACCCAGATCGACTGGTATTCTTCTCATGGCATGATCGACGGGAAGCTGGATGCCAAAGACGTGGTGAATACGTCCTTCCTGGAAGAAGCCATGAAGAAATAAGGAATGGTCCATAAGACTCCTTTCCCAGAGCGGAGGGAGTCTTATGGCGTATATGGGGTGAATGGGTCTCATTTGATGGATAGATGCAGCCCATGACGGGTGAATAGATTTGAGGTTTGAGATTTGAGGGTTGAGGCTCCGCCGCTTCGCTGCAAATCCTGGCTTCCCCCTTTGGGGGAGCTGGCCGCGAAGCGGCTGGAACTCAACTCTCAACTCTTTTATTTATACCAGGAGTATTGTATGGAAGTTGTCATTGAAAATGTGAGTAAATCCTTCCGGAACGGCAGGAAGACGCTGCCGGTGCTGGAAGATATCAATATAACCCTGAAAAAAGAAGAATTTGTGGCCCTCGTAGGTCCTTCGGGCTGCGGGAAGTCCACGCTTCTCAATATCTGTGCCGGCCTTCTTTCACCGGATAGCGGCAGCGTGTACTTCACCGGAGAAGAACTGGAGCGGGAGCCCCGGGTATCCATCGTATTCCAGGAGACAGGACTCATGCCCTGGCGGAATGTGTACGACAATATTGCCTTTGGCTTGGATGCGGGCCATGTGCTGCCGAAGAAGGACTGGAAGGAACGGATCGGCCACTACATTTCCCTGGTCGGCCTTTCGGGATTTGAAAAATCCTATCCCCACCAGCTCTCCGGTGGCATGAGGCAGAGAGTGGGCATTGCCCGGGCCCTGGCCATTAACCCGGACCTCCTTCTCATGGATGAACCTTTCTCCGCCCTGGATGCCCAGACCCGGATCATCATGCAGCAGGAACTGGTGGATCTTTGGGAAAAGACAAGGCTCACCACCCTCTATGTGACCCATAATATCCAGGAGGCCGTCATGCTGGCGGACCGGGTGGTGCTGCTGTCCCGGCGGCCCGGTAAGGTGCGGGATATCCTCACCATTTCCATTCCCCGGGAGGATCGGGAGAAACCGGAACATGCAGAAGAGATCGACAGCCTTACCCGGACCATCTGGGAACACATCAGCAAGGATGCCTTGGAGGCCATGACGGAGGTGCAGGAAGATGAATAAGTACATCGTAGAAAACAAGATGAAACGGTGGCAGAAGAGCTATACCCCCGCCGTATCCCTGGCTTCGGTGGCGGTGGTTCTCATCATCTGGGAAGCCATCTGCCGGGCCGGCGTGGTATCATCCCTCTTCCTGCCTCCGCCGACCATGATCCTTTCCTCCCTGGTGGATATGATCAAAGACGGGGAAATCGGCGTTTCCCTGGCAGCCTCCCTGTACCGCATTCTCATGGGAATCTTCCTGGGCAGTGCCTTTGGACTTTTCGTGGGCCTTGTTACCGGCACCTCCGCCCTGGCGGACCGGATAGCGAACCCCATCGTGAATGCCCTGTATCCGATTCCGAAAATCGCGCTCCTCCCGCTCTTCATCCTGTGGCTCGGTATCGGGGAGGTATCGAAAGTCACCATCATCGCCCTGGGCGTATTTTTCCCGGTGGCCATGAATACTTACTCCGGCGTAAAGAACGTGGATACCCTCCTCATTAAAGTGGCTGTGAGCTTCCATGCGGGTTGGGGCTACACCATGAAGAACGTGGTGCTGCCCTATGCACTGCCCATGATATTTGCGGGCCTCCGCATCGCCGCCGGCACGGCGCTCCTTCTGCTGGTGGCCGCTGAAATGATCGCTGCCGAGCAGGGTATCGGCGCCCTCATCCTCCACTATGGGGATCTCATGATTACGGACCGCCTCATGGCAGGGGTCATCGTACTCTCCGTGCTGGGCCTCATCTTCAACCTGTTCCTCCAGTTCCTGGAAAGGAAACTGGTCCCCTGGAACAGGAAGGAATAAATACCTGTTTAACTAAAAGGGCTGTGAACCTAAAGTTCACAGCCCTTTTTATGGTGTATGCCAGACGATAGGTATACATCATATATAGGAGGCAAGAATAAGTGTATCTTTATTTCTCGACTTTTGGGGAGAATTTTCCAGATTTTATGCCATTTAACCATGATCTATGCAAATCGGAGATAATAGTCCTAATAGACTATGCTTAAATATCAAGTATATTTAAATAGTATCTACTTTATGGTAGAATTGTAAAGGAGATGTAAAGATTACGTCATATTAATGTATTGAGAGGAGATGCGTTTACATGAATTGGAAGGCAATCGCTGCCTGTGCATTGACGGGTGTGGCCCTGATGGCGGCCGGATGCGGTGGAGGCGGACAGTCTGCCAGCAAGGCGGAATCTGCTGCCCAGGGTCAGAATCTGAAGGGGAAGAAACTGGTAATGTATGTTTCTTTCCATGAAGATACGGCTAAGAAACTGGCGGATCTGTTCAAGAAAAAGACAGGGGCCGATGTAAGCTTTATCCGTCTTCCTACCGGTGAAGCCCTGGCCCGTATCCAGGCAGAAAAAGATGCACCGAAAGCGGATATCTGGCTCGGCGGTACGGCTGATGCCCATGCCAAGGCCGCTGCTGACGGCCTCCTGGAAGCTTATAAATCGCCGAATGCGAAGATGATTCTTCCGGAATACCAGGACAAGGACGGATACTGGTATGGCACTTATCTGGAAGTCATGTCTATCGGCTATAACGAAAAGCGGTTCAAGGAAGAATTTGAACCGAAGGGCATCAAAGCTCCGGAAACCCTGGAAGACCTGCTGAAACCGGAATTCAAGGGCGAAATCATCATGCCGGATCCCAGAAAGTCCGGCACCGGCAATACATTCATCAGCTCCGTGCTCCAGCAGATGGGAGAAGAAAAAGGATGGGCTTACCTGAAAGCCCTGAAGCCCCAGGTTGCCCAGTTCACACCTTCCGGATTTACACCGGGACAGAAAGTAGGGGCCGGGGAATACCTGATTTGCCTGAACTTCATCTCTGACCAGACCCTGGTCAGTGCCAAGGGACAGAAGATCCACAGCACCATCTATGACCAGGCCGGATGGACTACCTGCCCGGTGGGCAAAATCAAGAATAATGCCCATGACGATGTGGCGAAGGCATTCATCGATTTCGTGCTGACCAAGGAAGCCGGGGATATCCTGGTGAAGACTACCCACGGCGTTGCCTGCAATCCTGATGTGGCTCCGCCGGAAGGCATGAAGCCGCTGAAAGAGCTGCCCCTGTTCAAGACCTATGATCTCATCAAGGCCGGTGCAGACAAGCAGAAAAATTGCGACGAATTCTTTGCTGAATAATTCAGGTGGGAAAGCTGTGAAAATCGTGCATGCCCGGGAATGGCCCGGCGGCCTTGCGCTGCCGGCTTCCCGCCATACCTTTTTTCACAGCTTCCGTCTTTCCGATAGCATGGAATTCTTTACTGATTGTAAGGAGTTATTATGAACGACAGAGATACAGGGCATGAACATACCGGGCTGGGCGCCGAAATGAAGGTACTTCTCCGGCAACCGCCGCTTCTTATCAGCATTGCAGCGGTGTTTCTGCTGTTTGCTGTATTTATTATTTATCCCTTTGTGAAAATCCTGCTGGTGCCTTCTGAGGCGGACTGGATCCGGGCTATTACGGGGAAGGAATTTATCCTTGTATTTGCCCATACCCTGTTTTCCTCTTTCATAGCTACGGCGGCAGCCATTATTTTCGGATTCCTCTTCGCCTATGGCATCAATTATACGGACATGCCCTGCAAGCGGTTCTTCCAGGTGGTGGCACTACTCCCCACCATGGCACCTTCCGTAGTAACCGGGCTGGCTTTCATCATGCTCTTCGGACGGCGGGGATTCATTACCTGGCAGCTTCTCCACCTGAAGGTGGACCTCTATGGTCCCTTCGGCCTGTGGGTGGCACAGACCATTGCTTTCTTTCCGCTGGCCTACATTACCATATCCGGCGTGCTGAAAAGTATCAGCCCGAACCTGGAGCTGGCGGCCCAGAACTTGGGAGCCCGGGGGTGGTACCTGTTTAAGACGGTCACCCTGCGGCTTGCGACTCCCGGTGTGGCCAGTGCCTTCCTTCTGGTGGCCATCAATTCCCTGGCAGACTTCGGTAACCCCATGCTCGTAGGAGGCAACTACCATGTCCTGGCAACGGAAGCCTATACCCAGGTTACCGGTGCCTGGGACCTTCCCATGGGTGCTACGCTTTCTGTGTTCCTCGTGATACCGACGCTCCTTGTATTCTTTATCCAGCGGTACTATCTGGAAAAGAATTCCTATGTCACCGTCACAGGAAAGCCGGTGGCCGGGCTGATCCGGGTTACCGCCGGACCTACGGCAAAATGGCTGCTCTGGATTTTCTGCATGCTCCTCTGTCTGGCTATTCTCATGATTATCGGTGTAGTTATCCTCTTTGCCTTTACTGTAGCCTTTGGTTATGATTACACATTTACCCTGCAGTACTTCCGGGAAGGGGTCCTGCAGTCCCGGGTTATGCTGAATTCCTGGGTGGCTTCCATGTCCACCGCTGCCATTACAACAGTTCTGGGCATTGCTTTGGCTTTCCTGACGATCCGCAAGAAATTCCTGGGTCGGAATATAATGGATTTTCTGGCCATGCTTCCGGTATCCCTGCCGGGAACCTTTATCGGCCTTGCCCTGATCCTTGCTTTCAATGACGGCCCCCTGGCCATGACCGGGACCCTGGCCATCATTATCCTGGGTATGTCTCTCCGGCAGCTGCCGGTGGGCTATCGCCAGGCCGTGGCAGGACTGAAACAGATCGAGGCTTCCCTGGAACAGGCATCTACGAACCTCGGCGCCAGCAGCATTACCACGTTCCGTAAAATTGTACTTCCCATGCTGAAGAACTCTCTGTCCGTCAGCTTCGTCTATGCCTTCATGCGGTCCATGAATACCCTGTCCACCGTTATTTTCCTGGTTTCACCGGAGTGGAACCTGGCATCCATCAATATCATGAGCCTGGCAAACCAGGGCTTCCTGCCCACCGCCAGTGCCACGGCAGTCGGTATTATGCTTGTGATTTATGTGACCTTTGGGGTTGTGAAGCTTATCCTTCGGGATAAAATCAATATTTTGATCTCTGAGAAAGCAGGAAATGAACTATGACGGACTACGTATTACAGCTGAAACATATCAATAAATACTTCGGAAAAAACCATGTCATCAAGGATGTGAACCTTGACTTTGAAAAGGGTCATTTCATCACATTCCTCGGACCTTCGGGCTGCGGAAAAACAACGCTTCTCCGCATGATTGCCGGTTTCTATGAACCGGATGAAGGAGAAATCCTGCTGAATGGGAAAAATATTGAAAAGGTACCGCCCTATGGCAGGAATACGGCCATGGTATTTCAGGAATATGCCCTGTTTCCCCATATGAATGTCTTTGATAATGTATCCTACGGCCTTCGGGTCAAGAAAAAGCCGAAGGAAGAAATCGAGAAAAAAGTACACCAGGCACTGTCCCTTATGCAGCTGGAGGGTATGGAAAAGAGGTTTCCAAACCAGATGTCCGGCGGCCAGCAGCAGCGGGTGGCTGTGGCCAGGGCACTGGTCATGGATCCGGAAATCCTCCTCCTCGATGAACCGCTGTCAAACCTGGATGCGAAACTCCGGGAAAGCGTAAGGGTAGAACTTCGGGATATCCAGCGGCAGATGGGCCTTTCCACCATCTATGTCACCCATGACCAGTCGGAAGCTCTGTCCATGTCCGACCGCATTGTGGTACTGAAAGATGGTATTGTCCACCAGGTGGGGACTCCCCAGGAAATTTACTTCGAACCGAAGACTCCTTTCGTGGCGGATTTCATCGGTACCACGAACCTGATTCCTGTAGAAGTCAAAGGCAGTGATGCCGTTTCCTACGGAAACAAGACGTTCCATACATCAAATCCTGTCACCTCCGGCCAAAGCTATGTGGCTTCCGTCCGGCCGGAAAGCGCCAAGCTTACCGCAGAACCGGCTCCTGATAAGGTGAGCATCGAAGCGGATATCACAAATCTCATGTTCCTGGGAGAAAAGGTACGGTACTTCGTGAAGGACCGTCTGGGAAAAGAATGGATTGTGGATATGTTTGACCCCGGGAAAACAATCCTTCATGGCAAGGTTTATGTCACATTCCCGGAAGATCGGGCCTGGGTCATCAGGAAATAAGGAATCCATTGGGAAAGAGAACTGTTCCTTTTTAGGGAACAGAACCTTTGAGACAATTGCAGCAACATATACCCTGCCCGGCCGGGCAGGGTATTTTTGGAGGTGCTGATATGCTTGAAAAACTGAAAGAACAGGTACTTCGAGCCAATCTGGAACTGCCGCAGCGGGGCGTGGTCATCTATACCTGGGGCAATGTGAGTGCCATCGCCAGGGATGAAGGACTGGTGGTTATCAAGCCATCGGGAGTACCCTATGAGACTATGAAACTGTCGGACCTGGTGGTGGTGGACCTGGAAGGCCATGTGGTGGAAGGAAGTTTGAGACCCTCCTCTGATACACCTACCCACCTGGAATTGTATAGAAATTTTCCTTCCATTGGCGGTGTGGTTCATACCCATTCCCTCCACGCCGCAGTCTTTGCCCAGGCCGGTGTAGACATTCCCCCGCTGGGAACTACCCATGCCGACTATTTCTATGGCCCTGTGCCCTGCACCCGGGGGCTGACGGAAGAAGAAATAAAGGGAGATTATGAAAAAAATACGGGAAAGGTTATCGTGGAAACCTTCCGTGAAAGGGGACTGGATCCTACGGCTGTTCCGGCGGTGCTGGTCAAAAACCATGGCCCCTTTACCTGGGGAAAAGATGCGGCATAAGCGGTATATCATGTGGTGGTTCTGGAAACCGTAGCGGAAATGGCATGGAAAACGCGGATGCTGAATGCCGGCTCCGCCATGCCTTCCTGTATCCTGGATAAGCATTACATGAGAAAGCACGGTCCCCATGCCTATTATGGGCAGAAACCGTGATATAATGGATGCACCGAGAGTATGGCAGGTTATGTTGCCAATTTCCATTTATCGGGCTATTGGGGCAGGGGGGCATACTGACGGTTGGAGTCATAGCCTTTCACATTGATCCGGTCAGTGTCTTCGAGGTAAATGCCCCCCTCAGCCGCCTTCGGCGACAGCTCCCCCGGTGAGGGAGCCAGGGTTATTGCTTCTCCCATTGGAAGAGGTCCCGCGAAGCGGCTGTCTGGCTCAAAGCTCAAGGCTATGACTTTAACCGCAGGCACTCTAAATTGCAGACTATTTAAGGAGAGTTATGACGAAGCAGTGCATAAAAATCCTTATGAGATCTGACTCTGCGAATTAATCAGCGCTTCCCTGGATTTCCAGCAGCTCACCGCAATAGTTCCATTCTTCATTTCCCAGGAGGCACACTATGACCAATGAATTTATTTTTTCCCACGTGGACCATACCCTGCTGAAAGCGGCTGCCACATGGGAGGAAATCAGGAAGCTCTGCGAAGAAGCGGAAAAGTACCATATGGCGTCTGTCTGCATTCCTTCTTCCTTTGTGAAAAAAGTGAGGGAAGAATTCTCCTCTCTGACCATCTGCACGGTGGTGGGATTCCCCCTGGGAAACTGTTCCACCCATGCCAAGGTGGAGGAAGCGGGTAATGCCATTGCAGACGGAGCCGATGAAATCGACATGGTCATCCATATCGGTGCCCTGAAGGAAGGGAACCTTGCCTATGTAACCGATGAAATCGCGGCAGTGAAGGGGACCATAGAGGACCATATCCTGAAGGTCATCGTGGAGACCTGCTATCTCAATGAAAAAGAGAAAATCCATGCCTGCCGGTGCGTAACGGAAGGCGGCGCTGACTATATCAAAACTTCCACCGGCTTTGGCGGGAAAGGGGCCACATTGGAGGATGTGAAGCTTTTCCGGAAATACGTGGGAAAGGATGTCAAAATCAAAGCGGCCGGCGGCATCCATACAAAGGAGGAAATGGAGGCGTACCTCAATGCCGGCGCGTCCCGCATCGGCGCCAGCGGTGCCATAAAAGCGCTTTTGGGATAAGTGATGAAATGATAAGAAAAGAGCCCTTCCGGCGGATAACCGGAGGGGCTTTTTTCAATGGACGCTGAAGGGGGATGAGGCGCAGGCCTGGAAGGCCTAGATCTAGATCTAGATCTAGACCTTTTGCGGCTTCGCCGCTGGACCTCAACTCTCAATTCCCCAATTCTCACTTTAATACCCCCGGATCTGCTTTTCATCGCTCATATCGAAGAGGGGACCGTAGGCGGCATTGGCCATGGCTTTGATGGCCCATACGCAGTTCTGGGAGGCAGAGTAGATATACCGGTCCTCCAGGGGCACGATGTGCCTGGCTGCCCGCATGGAGGCGATGGCGGAATTGGCCAGGAAATCATCCCGGTACTTCGCGGCGCCGGTGGTGTCGGAGTCTCGGTCCGTGGAGACGAAGAGCATGTCCGGGTCCGTCTTCACGATGAGCTCCGGTGATGTGGCCTGGCCGTTTACGCCGCCGGCCAGGGTGATGGCATTATCGATGCGGGCCCGGGTGAGGAGCTCGTCGAACATGGATCCCGGTCCGCCGTAGCGGGTCATCTGGGACACCAGGTACACCACCGGTTTCTTCCCGGTTTCCTGGGAAAGGCGGCTGTCGATTTCTGAAAGTTCCTGATCCATCTTTTGGATGACATTCTCGCCCCGCTCCTTCTCATCCGCTGCGGAGGCGATGATGCGGACGTCTTCCTTTACCTGCTTTATGGACTTCGGACCATCGATAACCACCACCGGAATGCCCAGGTTCCGGTACATGTTGAGGTCATTGCCGCTGGTGTAGGTGGAGGCGATGATGAGGTCCGGCTTTGCCTCTGTGATGATTTCCATGGAAAGGCCGGTGAGGGGCACGGTGAGGGGGATGTCCTTCGTATCATCGGCAATATAGGAAATTACCGGGTCCCGGTCCGCTTTCGTGGCAGCCACCAGCTTATCCGGCGTCACCACGGAAAGGAGCATGGTATCGATGGAGGCAGAATTTCCGAGGATCCGCTTCGGCTTACCGGGAATGGTGACCTTTGTCCCCGTGGCGTCGGTGACGGTATAGCTTTTCCCTTCCCCCGAAGTTCCCATCTGTTTGTAGCCGCATTTGGAAAGAGAGAGGATGAGACAGAAAAGGGGGATAAGAACTGCCCTGTATGTCATAAAAAGACCTCCTGCTGTTGATTATTTCCTCTAAATTATAGCATGGAAATCATAAATGATAAAAATATTAATGAAGCATTTACAAATTCCATGACTCATGTATAATAAAGGGGTAAGTTCATCATGAATTCATAATGGTTCGGGGCAAACCCGATGAAAAGAGAAGCGCGGTGAGGGAGTATCCCGAGTCCGCCACGGTCCCGCCGCTGTGAAGCAGAGAGGATGCCAGGATGTCACTGGAAAACCGGGAAGACGGCACCCTTGAGGAAGCTGAGTCAGAAGAACTGCCTTATGAATAACAATGTCCGGATGGAAAGGAAAGGTACGATGTATATCAGCCCTCTGCAGACGGTCTTGTTTCTTACGCCCCAAGTGAGGGAAATGAGGGAGGAATTCAAATGAAGAAGGAATTATTAGCAGCGTCACTGGCAGTGTTTGCACTTTCCGGCGGCGCTTTTTCTGTGGAAGCCTCTGAAGCACCGGTGTATTCCCTGGATGGCATCGTGGTCACCGCCAGCCGGGTGCCGGAAAAGAAAATGGACTCCAATGCCGATGTGTCCGTGGTGACGTCGAAGGAAATCGCCGAGAAACACTACGACGATGTGAGCGAAGCCATCCGCCATGTACCGGGGGTGACACTGGCGGGGTACAGTGCCAGTGCCCAGAATTACAGCACCAACCAGGTATATATTAATGGCTCCTCCAACGTGGTGGTCCTTGTGGATGGCATGAGAAAGAATACAAATGGTATCACCGGGGCTTCTGCCAGCCTGGGACAGCTGGTGGATATGGATTCTGTGGACCATATCGAAGTGCTGAAGGGATCCGCCTCCACCCTTTACGGGTCCGATGCCCAGGGCGGTGTCATCAATATCATCACAAAGACGCCGAAGGAAGGCGTCCATACGACGCTGACCATGTCTTTCGGCAATGAGGATAAGGAAAAATACAACCTCTATAACGAAGGCCGGGAAGGAAATGTATTCTGGTCTGTGGAGGCAGGCAAAGAGCTCATGGGGGATTTCAAGGATGGCTGGGGACGCCGGGTCATCAATCACCTGAACGCAGAACACTACAATGTAAAGCTGGGATATGACCTGGGCAATGATTCCGACATTGTTTTCAATTACGGGAAATATAAGTCCCATTATACCCGCCCCGATGCCGGCAGTAATGATAAAACCGCGGACAAAGGCAAAAAGGACGATGATTCCATCAGCCTGCAGTATAAGGCAAAAATCAATGACCGCCTGTCCAACCGGTTCTCCATTTACAGGAACCGCACCACTTTCAAAGATAACTATAACCTTGCCGGCAGCTGGCCCACCCTGTGGGATATGGCCATGAAGACCACAGGCCTTTCTGACCAGCTGATCTATACAATGGACCGCCACACCATGACCGGCGGGGTGGACTGGTATAAGGATGAAATTACCCGGTACCACAATATTTCTTCCTACGGTACGGAGCTGGCTGTACCCGATGGCACCCATGTGTCCGATACCGCTTTTTATCTGCAGGACAAGATTGATGTGACCGATAAGTGGAATGTGACCCCGGGAGTCCGCTTTGATCATCACTCCCGTTTTGGGAACCACACCTCTCCGGCTCTGTCTGTGGGATACAAACAGAATGAAAATACCAATTACTATGTGAACTATAAGACTTTCTTTGTGGCACCAAACCTGTACCAGCTTTATTCGCCTCGCTATGGGCGGAAAGACCTGGATCCCCAGGAAGGAAATACCGTCGAATTCGGTGTGAACCATCGTTTCTCCGATTCCCTGTCCGGTACCTTTAATGTGTATCATACTCATGCAAAGAACATTCTTACCTATGATGAAGCCTATCGGGCCACCAATAGCGGGAAAACCGATGTGAATGGCTTCAATATTTCCCTGGACAAGGAATTCGGCCCACACTGGGAAGCAGGCATTGGTTACTCCTATCTCCATGCCCGGGCCCAGGACGGTAAGAACATCAATCTGGATGGGACCCTGCCGGAAAGCACACTTCATGTGGACCTGACTTACAAAGCAGACCGCTTCGATGCTTCCCTCAGCGGTCGGGGTGTCATGAACCGGTATGGGAAGAAGAAGTATCCGGAAATGCGGGACTATGCCAATTACTGGGTGTGGGACCTGGCAGCCAACTACCACTTCACAAAGGGGGCCACCCTTTTTGCCAGGCTCAATAACATTTTCGACCAGTTCTATACGGACGTAGGCACCTCCTATGGGCCCGATGCCAATCCCGCTTACTACCAGTACTGGTACTCCGCGCCGGGACGGAATTTCGAGGTGGGCCTGCAGTATCAGTTCTGAAGGTAATAAAAGAGTTGAGAGTTGAGGTTTTGCGGCTCCGCTGCAGAGACCTGATGTCCTCAGACAGCGGAGCGGCGCATTTGCTGCTGGCAGGTACTCCCCAATCTTGGGAAGCACTGATTAATTCGCAGAGTCAGATTTTATAAGGATTTTTATGCACTGCTTCGTCATAACTTTCCTTAAATAGCTCGCTATTCGCGTCGAGTTATTCCTCGCATTGCATAAAAATCC